>Ga0209573_1000407_pt1 | contig 93949 bp, 88 predicted proteins | sample TNRBio252014_DNA_FD_185870 | JGI IMG/M metagenome (GOLD analysis project Ga0209573, IMG submission 185870) | Wastewater treatment Type I Accumulibacter community from EBPR Bioreactor in Madison, WI, USA - TNR Reactor_6/25/2014_ DNA (SPAdes)... | ecosystem: Engineered > Bioreactor > EBPR >...
CCGTACTCACTCCACAACCGATATCGATGAATCAATTCTTGAGCCAGAGGTCTCAGGACGCTTTCTTGACCACTCCCTCCGCAATTGCGGCGGGTGCTTCGTTATACTTGGCGAATTCCATGGAATAGGTCGCGCGGCCTTGAGTGGCCGAACGTAAATCAGTGGCGTAGCCAAACATCTCGGCCAGCGGCACCTCGGCGCGGATCACCTTGCCCGATGGCGAGTCATCCATGCCTTGCAGGATGCCCCGACGGCGGTTGAGATCGCCCATGACATCACCCATATAGTCTTCGGGGGTGACCACCTCGACCTTCATGATCGGCTCCAACAGCACCGCGCCAGCCTTGAGCGCGCCTTCTTTAAAACCGATGGAACCGGCGATCTTGAACGCCATTTCACTGGAATCGACTTCGTGATAAGAGCCGTCGAAGATGGTCACCTTGACATCCACCACCGGATAGCCGGCCAGCACGCCCTTTTCCATCTGCTCCTGCACACCTTTATCCACCGCAGGCACATACTCACGCGGCACGACGCCACCGACAATGGCGTTGACAAATTCATAGCCGACGCCCGGCTCCTGCGGTTCCAGCTTCAGCCAAACATGACCATACTGGCCACGACCGCCGGACTGGCGCACAAACTTGCCTTCCTGCTCCACTGCCTTGCGGATGGTTTCGCGGTAGGCGACGCGCGGTTTACCGACGTTGGCATCGACCTTAAATTCGCGCTTGAGGCGGTCAACGATAATTTCCAGATGCAGCTCGCCCATACCAGAAATGATGGTCTGGCTCGATTCCTGATCGGTGTGCACCCGGAACGAGGGGTCTTCCTGCGCCAGCTTACTGAGCGCCACACCCATTCTTTCCTGATCAGCCTTGGTCTTTGGCTCCACGGCGACCGAAATCACCGGCTCGGGGAATTCCATCCGTTCCAGAGTGATGGGCTGATCCACAGCACACAGAGTATCGCCAGTGGTGACATCCTTGAGGCCGACGCAGGCGGCAATATCGCCCGCGCGGATTTCTTTGATCTCCTCACGGCTATTGGCGTGCATCTGCACCAGTCGGCCAATGCGCTCGCGCCGACTTTTGATCGGGTTGTAAACCGCATCACCCGAATTAACCACGCCAGAATAGCAGCGAATGAACGTCAGCGTGCCGACAAAAGGATCCGTAGCGATCTTGAAAGCCAGCGCGGCGAACGGGGCGCTATCATCAGATGAGCGCTCGCCTTCACTTTCAGCTGCGTCATCCAGCACGCCCTTGACCGGCGGCTTATCACTGGGCGAGGGCAGATAACGAATCGCGGCGTCCAGCATGGCCTGCACACCCTTATTCTTGAAGGCGGAGCCACACAGCGCCGGAACAATCTCACCCTTGAGGGTGCGGGCGCGCAGCCCGGCATAAATCTCCTCTTCGCTCAGGGCGTGACCTTCCAGATATTTGTCCATCAGCTCGTCGGAGCCTTCAGCGGCGGCCTCGACCATTTTTTCGCGCCACAATTCGCAATCCGTGCGTAGCGCCTCCGGAATCTCGCCATACTCAAACTTCATGCCGAGGCTGTCTTCATCCCAATGGATGGCCTGCATCTTGACCAGATCGACGATGCCCTTGAATTGATCCTCAGCACCAATAGGCAACTGAATCGGCACCGGATTGGCACCCAAGCGACTTTGAATCTGTTCGACCACGCGCAGAAAATCCGCCCCAGCCCGATCCATCTTATTAACGAAGGCCAAGCGGGGCACGCCGTACTTATTCGCTTGTCGCCAGACAGTTTCGGATTGTGGCTCCACGCCGCCGACCGCGCAAAACACAGCACACGCCCCGTCTAGCACCCGCAACGAGCGCTCGACTTCAATGGTGAAGTCGACGTGGCCGGGCGTGTCAATAATGTTGATGCGATGCTCGTCGAACTGCCCGGCCATGCCATCCCAGAAACAGGTCGTGGCGGCAGAAGTGATGGTAATGCCCCGCTCCTGCTCCTGCACCATCCAATCCATGGTCGCGGCCCCGTCGTGCACTTCGCCTAGCTTGTGCGAAACGCCTGTATAAAACAGGATGCGCTCGGACACGGTGGTCTTGCCCGCATCGATGTGGGCCATGATGCCAAGGTTGCGATAGCGCTCAAGGGGGGTTTTACGGGCCACGACTCAATATCCTTCGAAATCCTTCGGACTTACCAGCGGTAATGGGCGAAGGCTTTGTTGGCTTCCGCCATGCGATGTACATCTTCGCGCTTCTTGACGGCGGAACCGCGACTATCGGCGGCATCCAGCAATTCGCCGGCCAGACGCTTGGCCATCGACTTTTCGCCACGCTTGCGAGAGGCGTCGATGATCCAGCGCATCGCCAAAGCGGTGCGGCGCACCGAACGCACTTCAATCGGCACCTGATAGGTCGCACCACCGACGCGGCGGGATTTGACCTCGACAATCGGGCGCACATTGTCCAAAGCCTGCTCCAGCAAGCCCATCGGGTTGTCCTTACCCTTGTCGGCAATGGTGTCCAGCGCGCCGTAAACAATCTTTTCCGCCACGGATTTCTTGCCGCGCTCCATCATCATATTGACGAACTTGGCCAGCATTTCGCTCCCATACTTGGGATCGGGCAGGATAATGCGCTTGGGGACTTCTCTTCTTCTCGGCATGAGCGCCTCGGTCGGCTAATGCGAAATTCAGGTTTTTGGCCGTTTCGAGCCATACTTGGAGCGGGCCTGGCGGCGCTTAACGACGCCAGAGGTGTCCAGACTACCGCGCACGATGTGGTAACGTACGCCGGGCAAGTCCTTGACACGACCACCGCGGATAAGCACCACAGAGTGCTCCTGCAAGTTATGACCTTCGCCGCCGATGTAACTCGTGACTTCCTGGCCGTTGGTCAGGCGCACGCGCGCCACCTTGCGGAGCGCAGAGTTGGGCTTTTTCGGCGTCGTGGTGTAGACGCGGGTGCATACGCCACGCTTTTGCGGGCAGCTTTCCAGCGCTGGCACGTTGCTTTTGGCTTTTTTGCTGGAGCGCGGCTTGCGCACCAACTGGTTGATTGTGGCCATTGCCCCCTACTCCGGTGAGCTTTGAAATAAATATCGGGTGAGCCCGGCAGCAGGCCTACGCTGGGCAAATATCCGGGTCTAAAAAGAGGCGGAATTGTAGGCGGCGGGGTCACTGATGTCAAGTTCAGTGATTGGACGCGATGAATATCCCTTCTCATTCATTTATTTTTATTTATCAAATTGTTAAAAATACATAGCACCGCTAGTCGCTCCAAGCGTTCTGTTGTTGCTGTGGAAATGGCCTGCACAGCGCGCGGTCGTCCTGCAACCCCGTTCCAAGGATCCGGGCATGATGCGAGAGTGCTTCACTATACTGAGAGCACGCATTTCCTAACGAAAAAGTTACGCTTCGCTTCTATGTCAACTTCTGGCACAACCTAAGATGAAAATTACAAGGCCAGCGAACGGGTGAATACGAACCAAGTGATAGAAATTCCGGGTTACACCATCCTGCGCGAGATTGGCAAAGGCGGCATGGCCACGGTCTATCTTGCCCTGCAGGAGCGGCTTGACCGGCAAGTTGCCCTCAAGGTGATGAATGCCGCACTCGCGATGAATGGCAATTTCACCGAGCGCTTTATTAAAGAAGGCCAGGTCATTGACCAGCTGCGGCATCCGTTAATTATTCCGCTGTTTGAATTTGGCCATCATGGTGACTGTTATTATTTCTCCATGGAGTTTCTCTCTGGAGGAACGCTATCACCAAAAATTCAGGATGGCATGACGCCGGAACAGGCGTTCAAGATTACCCGGCTGATCGCTGAGGCGCTCGCTTATGCGCATCAGCGCAATATTATCCACCGCGATATCAAGCCACAGAATGTCCTGTTTCGCCAGGACGGCACGCTGGTTCTCAGTGATTTCGGCATCGCCAAGGTCATGGACTCTGATGCCACTAATTTAACCTTGCTGGGGACCGTCGTCGGCAGCCTGCGCTATATGAGTCCAGAACAAGCTGCCAGCAAAGCGCTGGATGCGCGCTCTGATTTATATAGCCTCGGCGTTGTGCTGTACGAAATGCTCACCAAAAAGACCCCGTACCAGGCCAGCGATATTTTTGATCTCGCCATGCTGTTAGGCACTGGGCAGATTCCCGTCTTACCACCAGAATTCGCTCAATACCAACCCCTGTTAAATAAGCTGCTGGCCCTCCATCCAGACGACCGTTTTGCCAATGCCGAACGCCTGATTCAAGCCATCGATCAAACCACGAGCCATCTGGCGTTACATGCGGCCAGCACTGGCACGATCACACGGATTCCCACCCCAAAACCTGAAACCGTTAACACCGATCCTGCCACGGCCTCCAGTTCGGGTATTGCTCCCCCTCCCGTTCTCACTGCCCCAAAACCAGCCCCGCAAACGCTTTGGATTAAAAATCGTTTAGCGTTGGGCGGTCTTTTTCTCGCGGTGGCAATAGCAATCATAGCCAGCTTCTATTTCCTGGTTTTCCGTCCCGCTCCACTGCCCAACGGTGACAGCGCCGCTGGACCAGCGCAACAGCAGGCCACGCCATCGCCATCCAACCCCATGCAATCACAGATTGAATCCTTGCTGGAGCAGGCCCGCATCCAGCGGCGACAAGGCGCGCTGGCCGAAAGCCTTGCCCTGATTGAGCAGGGTTTGCGTCTGTCGCCACAGCAACTCGATTTGCTGACCTTGCGGGCGCAGGTGCAAATTGAGCTGGATCACCGGAATCGCATCACAACGCTGCTACAAGACTGCGCGACCCGCTTTCCGCTGGAGCAGCTGGCGCATGGTGACCAAGATGCGGCGGCGGTGGCCTGTTATGACCGCATTCTTGTCTTAGATCCCAGCCACAGCGCAGCGCTCACCCAGCAAGAACAGATCATCCAGCAACTAACCGAGCGGATCGACGCCGCGCTCCGGCAAGGTGCCCTCGACCAGGCGCAAACGGATCTGGCGCAGTTGCGTCAAATGCGGCCTGAGCATCCCAGCCTTTCCACCCTCCATCAGGCTTTACAGCTCAAGCAGGATCAAGCCGCCGAAGCCGCCCAGCGCCAGGCCAAAGAAGCCGCCCAGCGCAAAGCCAACGCTGAACAGGTCAGACGCAGTGCCAGCGAAGAGCGGATCCAGCGCCGGGTGGAAGAAGCCGCAAAACGCAAACCCGCCGAAGCAGCGCGCCCTCCGACTCCAGTTACGGAAGCAAAGCGCCAGCCTACCCGGCCAACGCCGAATCTGAACAGGAACCGCTGCGGAAACCTCCTCAGCCGTATTACACTGGGGGAACCGGTTTCCAGTGAAGATCGCGCCTTTATTACCAAGGAGTGCCGTTAATGATGAGATCGATTGTTTTTCTTGCTTTATCGAAACGAGGCTTGCCCCTGGCGGCCTTGGCTCTAATCGCGGGGCTGGGAGGCTGCGCCACCTGGCCTGCACCCACCTCTTCCACCGCCGCACCGCCACCACCACCCCTGCCGTTCGACGAAGCTCTGCTCAAGGCGGCTAATGATCTGTTTAGCAAAGCACAATTGCCAGAGGGGTCAGCTAAGCCAGGTCAATACACCCTCGTCATTGATCCCCTGGTGGATGGGATGACCGGTAACCAGTCGGCCGCCACCTTGTCGATGCAGTCACGGCTTGAGCAGTTGGCACGGCAGCAATATCCCCAATTCGACGTACAGCCTTTTACCGAGGCCAACGTCGCCAAATCCCCGCTCGTCCTGGTTGGCACTTTCACGCCAGTCAACAAAGAAGGCAAAACCGAAGGCGAGCGCCAAGCGTACCGCATCTGTTTAGCGCTAGCCGATCTCAAATCAGGCAAGGTAGTGAGCAAGGGCGCGACCCGCGCCCGCCCGCAAGGCATCGACACTCTGCCCACCAAGTACTTCCGGGATAGTCCAGCTTGGGTCAAAGATCCAGCCACCGAGGGTTACATCAAAACCTGTCAAGGCACCAAGCCCGGTGACCCGATCAACCCGGTTTATGTGAGCCGGATCAAGACCGCAGCGCTACTGAGCGAGGCCATCACCAAATACAACGGGGGTCGTTACCGGCAAGCGCTTGATCTCTACACCAAAGCGCTCCAAGCGCCCGAGGGCGATCAGTTGCGCACCTACAACGGCCTTTATCTGGCGAATTGGAAGCTAGGCCGCCGCGCCGCCGCGACTCAATCGTTTGGCAAGGTGGTCGATTTCGGCTTGGCCAATAAAAATCTGGCGATGAAATTCCTATTCAAAACCGGATCAACCGCCTTTCTGCCTGATCCCAATATCTCCGCACCTTATCCCTTGTGGCTGAACCAGATCGCCACCCGCACCGTCAGCAGCAACGCTTGTTTGGAGATCGCCGGCCACACCAGCGCCAGCGGGCCGGCCCCCATCAACGAGCGCTTGTCGCTGCGGCGGGCCGAGTACATCAAGCAACAGTTGGAGTCCCAGACTCCCGAACTGGCCAAACGCACCATCGCCACCGGCAAGGGCGCGGCCGAGAACCTGGTCGGCACCGGAAAGGATGACATCACTGATGCACTCGACCGTCGCGTGAGTTTCCAGGTGATTGATTGCGCCGTTCCAACCAAGTCCTAAGTCCTAAGAATCAGCCAAAACCCCTCACCCGCATGGGTGAGGGGACGATGATGGTGCGCTACCGCTAATCCCACATCACCTCACAGCCCGCTGCCAGGGAAGCCTCCAGCAATTCAATCAAAGGCAACGCGCGATGCGCCAACTGCACCGGAGGTTCTTTGGCTTCTTCTTCCCGGTCGTTGTCTTTGGCGTTTTGGTTGTGCTGGGGCTTGGCCGCACCCGTGGCTTTATTCTCCGCAACAGCCTGCTTCAGGCGTTTGAGCGCATCAGGAATATCTGCGACCAACAGCGCGCCGGGAACAGCGCCGCTATGGCCCATGATCTTGAGTAACTGGACGGCGACATCGCCAAACAGGATGATATCGGCGTGTGCCTTGCTGTGAAACGTCACAATCATCATTTCCTCCTGGGGTTGACCCACCGTCGTTTTGTTCGCCATACCTAATCAGGAAAATCCCCACCATTATGCGCTTGCAACGCTCCCACGCTCTTGTTTTTGCCGCTGCGCTTTGGCTGCTGGCGCTGGTGCTTTCAGGCCTGCGGCCCTTCGACCGCACCACCTGGATGCTGGAGGTGTTCCCCATCGTCATCGCCCTGCCGGTGCTGTGGGCAACTTATCACCGCTATCCCCTCACCAGCTTGCTGTATTTTTTCATCTTTCTCCACGGACTGGTGCTGATGCTGGGCGGTGCTTACAGCTATGCCCGCGTGCCGCTAGGCTTTTATATTGCCGATTTATTCGATCTCAGCCGCAATCCCTACGACAAGATTGGCCACTTCATGCAAGGCTTCGTGCCTGCGCTGGTAGCGCGGGAAATTCTGGTGCGCGGCCACTACATCCGGGGCCGGAAAATGCTGGCGTTCATCGTTTTGTGCATCATTCTGGCAATCAGTGCGACTTACGAGCTAATCGAATGGGCCGCCGCGCTGATGTTGGGCCAGGGCGCGGATGAGTTTCTCGGCACCCAGGGCGATCCGTGGGATACGCAATCGGATATGTTCCTGGCTTTGATTGGTGGCATCACCGCGCTGCTGGTTTTCTCCGGCATTCACGACCGGCAGATTGCACGTCTGACCGGCGCTGCGCCAGCGCAGCCACCGGCCTCAGCGCCATGAAATCACCCGCCGAAAGCTATTTCACCGCCTTGGCCGAGGTGCGCGCCACCGGCGGCGGGGTCAAGGAAACTTCGTTTTATCCCCCGCTCATCAACTTGCTGAACGCAGTCGGCGAGACGCTCAAACCACGGGTGCTGGCGGTATCGCAGTTGAAAAATGTCGGAGCCGGTAGCCCGGATGTTGGCTTGTTCGCCGCCCATCAAATCCCCAAGGGCGAAGCGGAACCGTTGCCGGGCCAGTTGCCGGAGCGCGGCGCGGTGGAAGTGAAAAGCGTCACCGAAGACAGTTGGTTGACTGCCAGCAGCGCGCAAGTTAGCAAATACTGGACGAAATACCGGCTGGTGCTGGTCACGAACTACCGCGATTTTTTGTTGGTGGGCACGGATCGGCTGAGCCAGCCCACCGTGTTGGAAACGCTGCGGCTGGCGACCTCGGCGGATGCCTTCTGGGCCAGGCTGGCGCAACCGCGCAGTTTCGCCCAAACCGAGGGCGAGCGCTTGCTGGAGTTTCTCAAGCGGGCGTTGCTGTGCGCTGCGCCGCTCGATAATCCGCGCGATGTGGCCTGGTTTTTGGCGTCCTATGCCCGCGATGCGCGAGCGCGGCTGGCGGATCAACCTGATTTACCGGCTTTGGCGGCCTTACGCGCGGCGCTGGAAAATGCGCTGGGCCTGCATTTCGACGCCCGTGATGGCGAACATTTCTTCCGCTCCACCCTGATTCAGACCTTGTTCTATGGCGCGTTTTCGGCGTGGGTGCTGTGGCATCAGGAGCAGCCGGATCGGCGCGATACCTTCAATTGGAAGATGGCCAGTTGGACGCTGCGGGTGCCGATGATTCATGCGCTGTTCGAGCAACTGGCGCAACCCTCGCGGCTACGGCCATTGGGTTTGGCGGAGGTGCTGGATCGGGTCAACGCGGTGTTGAATCGAGTGGATCGCCCGGCCTTTTTCGGCCAGTTCGCCGCCACCGGCGCGGTGCAGTATTTCTACGAACCGTTCCTGCACGCCTTCGACCCGGAATTGCGTAAACAACTGGGCGTTTGGTACACGCCGCCGGAAATCGTCCGCTACATGGTGGCGCGGGTGGATACGGTGCTGCGGGAGGAACTGGGGATCACCGACGGGCTGGCCGATCCGCAGGTGTTCATCCTTGATCCGTGCTGCGGCACCGGTGCGTATTTGACCGAGGTGTTGCGCCACATCAAGGATAAGCTGGATGAGCAGGGCTTGGGCGGTTTGGCGGCGGCGAAACTGAAGCAGGCGGCGCTGGAGCGAGTGTTTGGCTTCGAGTTGCTGCCCGCGCCGTATGTGGTGGCGCACCTGCAATTGGGCTTGTTGCTGCACCAATGGGGCGCGGCGCTTCAGGTGGACGCCGCCACCGATCAGGCGGAACGGCTGGGGGTGTATCTGACCAACGCGCTGACCGGCTGGCAGCCGCCGGACGAGGACGGCAAGCGGCGCATGGCACAACTGGCGCTAAATTTCCCGGAGTTGATGGCGGAGAACAACGCGGCGCGGGCAGTGAAGCAGGAACGGCGAATTCTGGTGATTCTCGGCAATCCGCCCTACAACGGTTTCGCAGGTGTGGCGATGGACGAGGAACAGGAGTTGACCCGCGCTTACCGGCATACCCGCCGCGCGCCGCCGCCGCAAGGCCAGGGTTTGAATGATTTGTACGTGCGGTTTTATCGGATGGCGGAGCGGCACATTGTCGAGCACAGCGGGCGCGGGGTGATTTGCTTTATCTCCAATTATTCCTGGCTGGACGGCTTATCGTTTACCGGAATGCGCGAGCGTTTTTTGGAGAAGTTCGACCGAGTGTGGATTGATTGCCTGAATGGCGATAAATATAAAACCGGCAAGTTGACGCCCGAAGGCTTGCCCGATCCCAGCGTATTTTCCACCGAATTCAACCCGGAAGGGATTCAAGTCGGAACCGCCATTGCGTTACTGGCGAAGAAACCGCAAGCGGATGCTCCCCTGCTTCATTTCCGGCATTGGTGGGGAAAATTCAAACGCGAGGAATTGCTGAAAAGCCTCGATCAACCGCCCGATGCCGATTATCAACTGCTGCTACCACCGCTCGAATTGGGCTTACCGTTCACACCGATGCAAGTGGAAGCGCACTATCTGGCCTGGCCGCTATTGCCGGATTTGCTACCAGCTTCCTTTCCTGGCGTAAAAACCAGCCGCGATGAAGCGCTGGTGGATATTGACCGGGCAGCTTTGGAACAACGGATGCAGCGCTATTTCGATCCAAACGTCAGCGATGAAGAAATACGCCGGATTGCGCCGAGTTTGATGGAGAAAACCAGCGGTTTTGATCCTAAAGCAACTCGTACAGCGTTAAAAAAACGCGGCTTTCGACCGGAAAACATCGTCCGTTATGCTTACCGACCTTTTGACACTCGCTGGCTTTATTGGGAAGCAGAAACCAAGTTGCTTGATAGAAACCGCAGCGAATATTTTCCACAAGTCATTACAGAAAACATCTGGTTTACTGCTGCTCAAAAGCTCCGACGAGATTTCGATCCACCCACTGTCACTAAAATACATGGTGCAGGACATTTAATCGAACGAGGAGCTAACCTTTTTCCGGTTTACATCAAACCCTTTCACCAGCGCGATGAATATCAGCCCAACCTCAGCAAAGCTGCCGCTGACTACCTCGCCCGCCTCGAATCCGACGCACCGATGCTGTTCCATCACCTCGTCGCCGTGCTGCACGCGCCCGCCTATTGCGCCGACAACGCCGGAGCCTTGAAACAAGACTGGCCGCGTATTCCGCTACCTGCCACACGGGAACGTCTGCTGGCTTCCGCCGAACTGGGCTGCCAAATCGCCGCCCTACTCGACACCGAAACCCCGCTCGCTGGCGTCACCCAAGGCAAACCGCGCCCGGAACTGGCCGCTATCGGCTTGCTCACATCGGTCGGAGCGACCGTTATCAGCCCGGAACGCTTGAAGCTCACCGCCGGTTGGGGCCATGCCGGCAAGGGTGGCGTCACCATGCCCGGCAAGGGGCGCACAGTCAGCCGACCGTTCGCGGCAACAGAACAACCGGCGCTGGGTGAGGAAACGCTGGATGTGTATCTAAACGCTGATTGCTACTGGAAAAACGTACCGCGCCCGGTGTGGGATTACACCCTCGGCGGCTATCAAGTGCTGAAAAAATGGCTGTCATACCGAGAATACGAACTGCTGAATCGACCGCTTGAAACCGACGAAGCCTTGGAATTCACCTGGATGACCCGCCGCATCGCCGCGCTGATCGTATTGCGCCCGGCGCTGGATGAAAATTATCGAGCCTGCGCTCTGGAAAGTTCTCCACCCACCTGAAAAACGACACACGCCTTATGAACCAACTGTACATCATCGGCGCTGGCCCCGGCAGCCTAGAGCATCTCAGCCCCGCTGCGCGCACGGCGCTGGAATCTTGCACCGACCTGGCCGGGCATGGCCTGTATCTCAATCTGCTTGGCCCGCTGACGGAGGGCAAAACTCGTCACAAAACACCGATGGGCGAAGAACTGGCCCGCGCGGCGCTGGCGCTGGATCTCGCCGCCGCTGGCCGGACCACCGCCTTGATTTCCAGCGGTGACGCTGGCATCTACGGCATGGCGACGGTGGTCTTTGAGCTACTGGCGCGCAAGCCCAAACCGGAATGGGCTGCGGTCAAAATTGAGGTGATTCCCGGCATTTCCGCCATGCAGGCGGTCGCAGCGCGAGTGGGCGCACCCTTGGCCCATGACTTTTGCGTGATTTCTCTTTCGGATCTGCTCACGCCGTGGGAACTGATCGCCCGGCGCATTGATCTGGCCGGTCAGGGTGATTTTACGGTGGCCTTCTACAATGCCGTATCCAACAAGCGTTCCTGGCAACTGCTGGAAGCCCGGAATATTTTGCTGCGCTATCGCCAGCCGGAAACGCCGGTCATCATCGCCTTCAACGTCACCCGCAAGGGCGAACAAATCACGGTCACCACCCTGGGCGCACTGGACCCGGAACCGCTGAATATGCTGTCGCTGGTCATGGTCGGCAACAGCGAAACCCGCTGCACCGGCCCGTGGGTGTATACCCCACGCGGCTATCACACCAAGCCGGAACTGGCGACCTCCACTGCGCAGGTCCCGCCTACGCCCCCAGAATAACCGGCTCCGGCTCTAGCTCCACGCCAAAGGTTGCCCGCACCGACGCTTGAATCGCGTGGGCCAGATCCAGCACATCGGCCCCGTGGGCGCCGCCCCGGTTCACCAACACCAGCGCCTGCTGTTCGTACACGCCCGCCGCACCCAAGGTCCGGCCCTTCCAACCACACTGCTCCACCAGCCAGCCCGCCGCCAGCTTGACCCGTCCGTCGGCTTGTGGATAGTGCGGCAACGCGGGATAACGGGCGCTGAGATCGGCACAGGTAGCGGCATCGACTTGGGGATTTTTGAAAAAACTGCCGGCGTTGCCGATGCGCGCCGGATCCGGCAGCTTGCGCGTGCGAATGGCTATCACTGCCTCCGCAACCTGACGCGCGGTGGGCGCTCCGATGTCACGCGCCGCCAATTCGTGCGCCACATCGGCATAGCCGACCACCGGCCGCCACCGTTTCGGCAGCCGGAAGGTGACCGCGACAATCAGATAACGTGCGGCGGCTGCGTGCTTGAACACGCTGTCTCGATAGCCAAACCGGCAGGCGGCGGCATCGAAACAAACCATCTGACCGGTCTCCAAATCCACCGCTTCCAAACTGTGAAACCGCTCCGCCATCTCCAGCCCATAAGCGCCGATATTCTGAATGGGTGCCGCGCCCACGGTGCCGGGGATCAGCGCGAGATTTTCCAGACCAGCCCAGCCTTGCGCCAAGGTCCACTGCACCAACCCATGCCAATTCTCGCCCGCCCCGGCCCGCACCAGCCAAGCCGTGTCATCCTCCGCCACCAGCGCCCGCCCACCCAAGCGCACCTGCAACACCAGGCCATCAAAATCACCAGCTAACACCAGATTGCTGCCGCCCCCCAGCACGAAGCGCCGCTCCTGTCGCCACTCTGGCCGCGCCATGATGGCGGCCAGTTGCTCAAGCGAGGCAATGGCGGTAAACCAGGCGGCGCGTGCGGGCAGACCAAAGGTATTAAAGTCCTGTAACGACACATCGCGTAACAGTTGCACAGCTTGGCTCATCGCAAACTCACCCAGCGCCGACCGCCAGAGACTACCCAAACCGTAGCGGTCGCCCTATAAAAAAACCCGCCGCGCGGCGGGTTTTATCTCTAACCAGAGACTTCAGGCCACCAGCGGTAACGCGGCGCGCAGCTTCTTCATCGCATTATTTTCCAACTGCCGGACCCGCTCCGCCGAAATCTGGTATTCAGCAGCTAGCTCATGCAAGGTCGGCTTGTCATCACTGAGCCAGCGGCGCTGCACAATAGCGCGGCTGCGCGGATCCAGCCGTTGCAGCGCGTCATGCAACTGGTCAGTGGTGCGCGTTTCCCAATCGTCCCGCTCCAGCGCTTCCGCTGGATTGTCTCGTTCATCGCGCAGATACGCCACGGGCGCGGAAAGCACTGCCTCATCATCACTCTCGGCTCCAACGGGCGGATCAAAGGAGACATCGTGCCCGCTCAACCGCGATTCCATCTCCAACACCTGTTCAGGCGTCACACCCAATTCACGGGCGACCAGATTTACTTCCTCGCCATTCAGCCAGCCCAGGCGCTTTTTAGCGCTGCGCAGCTTGAAAAATAACTTGCGCTGGGCTTTGGTGGTGGCCACCTTGACGATACGCCAGTTACGGAGAATAAATTCATGAATTTCGGCCCGAATCCAGTGCACAGCAAACGACACCAAGCGCACGCCGTGTTCGGGATCGAAACGCTTGACTGCTTTCATCAGGCCGACATTGCCTTCCTGAATCAGATCAGCCAGCGGCAACCCATAGCCAGCGTAACCACGCGCAATGTGCACCACAAAACGCAGATGCGCCAAAATCAATTGCTGGGCGGCCGCTAAATCATTACGCAGCCGCAACCGCTGGGCCAGTTCCCGCTCGTCCTCGGCGCTCAACATCGGCGCCTGGCTGATCGCCTGGATGTAGCTTTCCAGGCCATGGCTGGGAACCGGTAAAGTAGCCACGCGTGGAACCAAAGCGGTGGTGGTCATCGTCATTCACTCCCTCCTCAAGCAGATTATGCCCTATCTTAGCACTCAGTTAATTAGAGTGCCAAATTGAGCTGGGAGTTCCCGCCTGCTGCGCTTGCCTGTGCTCAAACGCTCGGATCATCGTCTAGCAAAGCGCTCACAAACTCGGCGGCGTCGAAAACCCGTAAATCCTCGATGCCTTCACCCACGCCGATAAAACGAATCGGCAAACCCAGCCGAGCGGCAATGGCAAAGATGATGCCGCCTTTGGCGGTGCCATCCAGTTTGGTCACAATCAAGCCAGTCACACCAACCGCTTCGTGAAATTGCACCGCTTGGTTCAGCGCATTCTGGCCGGTGCCGGCATCGACTACCAGCAACACGTCATGCGGTGCGGCAACGTCCACCTTGGCCATCACCCGCTTGATTTTTTTCAATTCTTCCATCAGGTTGGCCTGGGTGTGCAACCGGCCTGCGGTGTCGGCGATCACCACATCCACCGCTCTGGCTTTGGCGGCTTGCAGGGCATCGTAAATAACCGAGGCGGAATCAGCCGCGCCGTGTTGGGCGATCACGGCAATATGGTTGCGCTCGCCCCAGACCTGTAACTGCTCCACAGCAGCGGCGCGAAAGGTGTCACCGGCAGCCAGCAACACCGAATGGCCCTCGCCCTGCAGACGCTGAGCCAGCTTGCCAATGGTGGTGGTCTTGCCGACGCCATTGACGCCCACCATCAGGATGGCGTAAGGCCGGGAATCGCTGGGTCGCCACGGCTGCTGGCAGGGTGTGAGAATCGCCAGCAACTCTTCGCGCAAGGCGGCTAGTAAGGCCGGCACATCCGCCAACTGCCGTCGCGACACCCGCTCGCTCAGGCGTTGCATTAAGCGTTGGGCCACATCCACGCCCACATCGGCCAACAACAAACGGCTTTCCAGCTCCTCTAGCGCGTCATCGTCCAGTTTCTTGCCAGTGAACAGACTGGATAACCCACCGACCAAATCACGGCGGGTGCGACGCAGCCGATCGCGCAAGCGCGTTAAGCGGTTAGGCTGCGCTTCTGTCTCGGTGGCGTCAGCATCGGATGCTGGCGTGCGCTGACTGCGAAACGGCCACTGTACCGGTCGGTTCAACACCTCGAAGAGACTGGCTTTTTTAGCGGGTGGGGTGGGGGAATCGCTCATGATAGGATAATCCAGGCAACAGCAAGGCCCAGCTTCCCGCAGGCGAGAGCCAGGCGAAAAAAGAAGATGCCGCGCCCTTCAATCTGCGAGCAAGGCTTGGTCGATCCGCGCCATCCAGATCAGCGCTTCATCCTGCGTCAGCAGCATGATTTGTGTGTGATTACGAAAATCCTGCCAGGATCTCTCCACACACTCGGTGATGGCATCAATATAACCGGCCGCAAACTGCTCCGGCTCCACCGAAGCGCCGACATGGTCGGTCGCCAGCGCCGCGCCGTAGCGCAAACATACCAAATAGGTATCCAACGCCTTGTTCAACGCGCTGAGCATACTGATGCTCGTCAACCCGCTGACCCGCAAGAACCCTTGCATGACCAGTAGATTCGCGGCTTGATTGCGCTCCAATATCCTGAGTAAGTCCGTCATGACGACTTTTACCCCATATTATTTTATTGCATCGCAACATAAATCGGTCTGGCCGTCAAGTGCATTAGATCGCATCGCGCCCGCGCTCCAGCGGCCCGTTCAGACCGCCACCGCCGCTTTAATGGGCGGGTGGGTTTGATAGTCGCTAATGATGAAATCTTCGTAGCGATAATCCGCCAGGGACTCCGGGCGATGGCGCAGCGTAAAATGCGGCGCTGGGTAGGGTTTACGACTCAGTTGCAGCCGGGCCTGCGCCAGATGATTTAAGTAAAGGTGGCAATCGCCGCCACTCCAAATCAGCTCACCCAGGCTCAGGTCCGCCTGCTGCGCCACCACATGCGTTAACAGGGCATAGCTGGCGATATTGAATGGCACCCCCAAAAAAAGGTCGGCGCTACGCTGATAAAACTGGCAGGACAGCGCGCCGCCTGCAACATAAAATTGAAACAGGACATGGCATGGCGGCAAGCGCATGTGTTGAAGCTCGCCGACGTTCCACGCTGAGACCACTATGCGGCGGGAATCCGGGTCGCGGCGCAGCAGTGCAATGGCGTTACCGAGTTGGTCAATCGTGTCGCCCGCAGGCCCGACCGCCCAGGCGCGCCACTGCTTGCCATAAATCGGCCCCAAATCGCCGTTTTCATCGGCCCATTCATCCCAAATGCGCACCCCATGCTGCTGCAAATAAGCTATGTTGGTATCGCCGCGCAAAAACCATAGCAATTCATGGATGATGGATGGCAGATGCAGTTTTTTCGTCGTGACCAGGGGTAAACCTGCGCGTAAATCAAAGCGCAATTGTGCACCGAATACGCTCAAGGTTCCCACGCCTGTACGATCGGCCTTCTGCACTCCAGTGTCGATAACCTGTTGCACTAAAGCCAAATAGTTCTTCATGCGTGCGGACTCGGCGCAGCACCAGAGGATAGCCATACCTCCCCTTCCAGAGTCAGCGGGCGTTCAGCAGCCAGCTTTACGGAGGTCACTCCGCTAGTTTCCCCGGTAAGTCCACGATAAAGGTTGCTCCCTGACCGGGTTCGCTCTCCACCCAGATGCGGCCGTCATGGTGCTCGACGATTTTCTGGCTGATCGGCAAGCCCAGCCCGGTACCCTTGGGTTTGCCGGCCTGGGCGTCATTGACCTGGTGGAATTTCTCAAATACCAGTTTGTGCTGATCGTGGGCAATACCGGGCCCGTTATCGCTCACCGCCAGACGCCAACGCCCATCCATAAACTGCAAGCGCACGGTGATAACACCCTCTTGTTCGGGGCAAAATTTCACAGCATTGGACAACAAATTAATCACTACCTGGATCAGGCGGTCACGGTCGCCATGAATCAACGCCGACTGTTCTCCTAATTCCTCGTGCAAGGTCACCGCCTTGTCACTCAACAGTTGACTGGTGGCGTTCATAGCATCCTGCACTAGTAGCCGCAGATCGACTTCCTCCATGCACCAGTCAATGCGCCCAGAATCGATCTTGGCCATGTCGAGCACCTGATTAATCAGTCGGGTCAGCCGTTCGCTCTCCTTGACGATGATGCCGAGGAATTTGCTGCGCTGCTCTACCTCCATTTCCGGGTTTGCCAGCAGGATCTCCGAAAAGGCTCGGATGGAGGTCAGCGGAGTGCGTAGTTCATGGGTCACGGTGGAAATAAATTCATCTTTTAACTGATCTAGCTCCCGCAGGCGGTTGTTGGCTTCCCGCAGCTCGGCGGACGCCCCCTCCAGTTCGCGGGATTTCTGTTCCAGCCGCCGACTGTATTCAATGACCTGGGTGCTCTCGTCGAGAATCGTCATCACCTCCTCAATGCTGAGCACCTCGCCCATCACGATGGAGGAGATCATCACCCGCGCCGAGGCGGCACCAATCGCGCCGGCCAGCAGGCGCTCGGTATGGTGGATCAGCCGAGAATCAGCCTGGAGCGGATAGCCGCCGTAGCGCTGGGCGTAACGGTCGAAAGCCTCGCTCGCGCGCTGCGGTCCGATAAAGCGGGCCAGCAAATCATGCAATTCTGTGGTTTCCACCACGCCGCGCCACAGCAGCGCATCACCATCATGGCGGTCCTGTTCCAGCACATTGACGAACTGGCTCGCCTGCACCTGCTCGATGGGATCGGGTTGACTGAGCAACGAACCGAACACCAACCCTCCTACATTCACCAACATGCTCCAGAACATGCCATGCATGTAAGGATCGAGATGCTCCAGACCCAGCAAGGCATAAGGCCTGAGCAGCTCCAAGCCAAACGGGCCATGGTCGATGAAACTCACAGCAAGCCAGCCGGAACGGGCCATGGCCGGTAGCAACAACGTATAAGCCCAGACCAGGAAACCACTACTCAAACCCAGCAGCGCGCCTCGACGGCTGGCCCGCTTCCAAAACAGACCAATCAGAATCGGCGGCGCAAATTGCGCGGCGGCGGCGAAAGACACCAAACCGCTAGCGACCAACGCATAAGATTCTCCGATAAAGCGGAAATACAGATAACCCAACAAAATGAGCACCGCGATCCCCACCCGGCGGATGCCAAGCAGCAATCTTGATAGATCGGTGCGGTGCGCCAGCCAGCGCGGGTTGGCGCGCAGTAACAACGGCATGACCAAATCGTTGCACACCATGGTCGACAGGGTGACGGTTTCAAACAGGATCATGCTGGTGGCCGCTGATAACCCGCCTAGAAAGGCCAACAAGGCCAATCGCGGCATTTGTTCGGCCATCGGCAGCGCCAGTACGAACATATCCGCATCCACCCCGCCGTTGGTAAAAACGAGCCGCCCACCCAGCGCGATGGGTAAGACAAATAAGTTGATGAGGAATAAATATAACGGGAACAGCCAGATCGCCTTGCGGATATGCGTTTCATTGACGTTTTCCACCACCAGCACCTGAAATTGCCGGGGTAGAAACAGAAACGCCATCATGGACATAAAAATCAGCGACAACCAACCACCGTAACCGCCCGGGATGACTTCGAAGCGCATGAGCGCGGCCAGTTCCGGTTTGGCAGCGGCCTGCCGGAACAGATCGCCCGGGCCAGCAAACACACCAAAGGTAACGATAACCCCCACCGTAACAAACGCCACCAGCTTGAAGAGGGATTCAAACGCGACTGCGGCCACCATGCCTTCATGGCGCTCGGTGTTATCGATATGGCGGGTGCCGAACAGAATAGCGAACAGGATCAGCACCAGCGCCACATAGAACGTGGTGTCAGCCCACACCGGATGCTGGACCGCGGTCGTCATCGCTACTGTCGGATACTGCCGCAACAAGCTGAAACTGGCGGCAATGGCTTTCAATTGGATGGAAATGTACGGCAGGATGCCTAGCACGACGATGACCGTCACCATGCCCGCCAGTATGCCGCTCTTGCCATAGCGGGAAGCGACAAAATCAGCGATGGAGGTGATGCGATGCACTTTGGTAATGCGCACGATGCGGCGTAGCACAAACCAAAACAGCACCGCCATTAGGGTCGGGCCAAAGTAGACCGGCAGGAAATCAACGCCGCTGGTCGCCGCCAGGCCAACACTGCCGTAGAAAGTCCAGGCTGTGCAATAAATCGCCAGCGACAGGGTGTAGATATACGGATTCGCAATGATCGAGCGACCGATGTCCGCGCGATGATCACCGTAGTAGGCGATGCCAAACAAAATGCCCATATACGCCAGGGAACTGGCGATAATCGCGCCATCTCCTAGCATCAGGAGGAACCCCGCCGATCCCCTGCGTTGACCTCATCCCGCTCGGCCCCGCCCGCCTGGAGCTTGTGTTCTGGCGGCGGCGCGGAGCGCTCCGGCTCACCGATTTCCGAGCGACTGACGATGGCGATCAACAGCACAATCATGAGAAACCAGGCTAGATAAAGATACAGATACAACAGCGGAATACCGAGCGGCAACCAAGTGCGGTCGAACAAATCCAGAAATGGATAGTTCAGCCCCAGCACGCTGCCGATGAAAAGGATAACGATGGACTCTCTGGATTGTTTCCGCATGAATGGCAACATAGTGAAGGGCACAGGTGCGGCGCGGCCACTGCCCTTGTGCCAAGATGAAGATTAAAAGTTAGCCTGTGTCTTGCGAATTGCAACCATCTTGGCGGAGGCTTCCAGGGCCTGGCCCAAGGTTTTAACGCCTTGGGCTTCCAGCAAATCCAGCAGTTTGAGAAATACCCGCGCGGTGACCAGCGAGTCCCCCAGGGCGTTATGCCGATCATGCACATCTACGCCCAAGCGGTCGGCAATCGCGTCTAGATTGTGGTCGTCGGTGTAATCGTGCAAAAACCCAGACAACAGCAGCGTATCCAGCACTGGATTCGCAAAGCGGGGGCCGCCCTTTTGCTCCCTAATTTTGAGGAACTTCATGTCGAACGCAGCGTTGTGGGCCACCAACACGGTTTCATCGCCGCCAACGAACGCATGAAATCGGGGCAAAACCACCTCACCGCCAGGCTTATCCTTGACCATCTCGTCCGTAATGCCATGGAAGCGGATGGTGGCCTTGGGGATGGTCTTGCCAGGATTGACCAATTGATCGAACTGTTCTCCCTCTAACAAGCGGCGGTTCACGATGCGCACACCAGCGATCTGGATAATCTCGTCACCCTTGGAAGGGGCCAAGCCGGTGGTCTCGGTGTCGAACACCACATAGTTCAGCGCCGCCAGCGGATAATTGACCAGCTCGCCCCATTCAGCCCGCTCTTCGTCGCCTAGTGAGAAATCATAGAACTCCGGCCGTTCCGGCAGGGCGGCAACGGGTTCTTTCCACTGGTTGGCTGAAGCGGGCAGTGGCAAGCGCAACAGAGCGTAACCGGAGCGGCGATGGGACTGGCTCCACAATTCGCTGTTATGGCGGCTTAGCACTTCACCCACCGTATTGGCCCCCACCAAATCCTGCACACGCTCGTCCAACCAGCTTTCCAGCTGTTCGGCGGGCACCGGTTTACCTAACCAGATAATATCCAGATAAACCTGACGGTTGCCCAGTAAACATTCCATCTCGAAATCCTGGCCTATCGCCTCAGTGCATAAGCGGCCAATCAGGAATTCCAGCAATAAGGTGATGGAGTGATTGTCGATATGCAACCAGAGCGGTGCGCCCGTCATCTTGATCCGTAAGCCGTTGTGCTGCTCCAGATAGCGGCTAACGCTACCGATCAGATCAGCAGAATAGATATTATTCATCGGCCAACGGTTAGCGTGCAGAGTGCGGAGATCCAGGGCCAGCTCGTGCAGGCGCTGACTGAGACGTTCGCTCTCCTCAACGATGACCCGCTCAAAAGCCTGTCGCTGCGCCAGATCCATATCGCCAAAATGCAGGATCGTTTCCGCCGCCGCGCGTAAACTGGCCAGCGGTCGGCTCAAATCTTCGGTGCGGGTCTTGATTGCCGCGCGATCGACCTGTTCGGTTACATCGCGGAAGGTGACAACGAAAGCGGAGCTGCGGTCGGCAACCTCCGGCAATAGGCTGATGCGGCAATGAAACATGGCCTGACCATCTACCGTGGCACAGACAAATTCAGCATCGTTATCACCGGCAGTTCCAACGCTGTGCTGACGACGTTGCTGCAAGAGTTGCAGCGTGCTCTCAATCGGCGCGCGGGTCCAGATCTCGTAGAGGGAGCGACCCAACCCCAGCAGCGTGCGGTTGGGCAATAATTTCACCGCCGCTGGATTATAGAGCAGCAGTCGGGCGGCGCTGTCGCAAACCAGCACCCCCTCCGACAGCTCGCGCAGCACCGTTTCTAGCTGGGCTTTTTGCTCTTCGACCTCCTGGGTGGCTGTGATGGTGGCGGCTGCGACCTCGCGCCGGGCCTTGTGCAGCGCCTCGCCCAGTTCCCCCAAGGTGACCGGAAATTCACCCAGCCAGTGCTGTTGCGGCAATTCCAGCACATAGCCGGGATTGCTGCGGGTAATGATGCGTGCGCCGCGGGCTAACCCGCCCAGTGGGATAAAACAGTTCCAGTCCAGCAGCGCCCAAGCCACGGTAATCCCGCCCAGAATGGCGAACGCCGCCAGCGCCAAACCCAACAATAGCTGGTCGCGCGGCTCCGGGGAGGACTGCAATTGCGCATATGCCTCCCAACCCAGCCAACCCAGGGCCACCACAGTGAGCAGGGCGGGAAGCAACCACAGCAGCCACAGCTTGGTTCGATAGCGCATGGTGAGGGCTGGGAGATTCAGCGGTCTTGCGCCAGCAACTCGCGGACGCGCTCCACCACTTCTTGGGTCGAAAACGGCTTAGTGATGTAATCATCAGCGCCCAGCGCCAGACCCTTCTCTCGTTCGACTTCGCGGCCCTTGGCGGTCAGCATGATGATGCGCACCGCTTTCCAGTCTGGATTGGCGCGAATGGCCTGGCAAACTTCATAGCCGGTTTTGCGGGGCATCATGACATCCAATAGGACCATATCAGGTGCCTCAACGGCCACGGCAGCCAGAGCCGCCTCGCCATCCGAGGCGGTTCGCACTTGGAAGCCCGCCTGTTTCATCAGAAATTCCAGGGAGAGGACAATGTTGGGTTCATCGTCCACCACTAAAATTTTGTGCGCCATCATTATCCCCCATGAGAGCCAAGGTTCTTTTGCGGGCGGATATTATGACGATTTTTCAGCGCCGTTTCGCGTTGCATCCTCATCACGTCCATCCTGAACGCTGTTGGGTTTTTTATCGCTCCCGTCCTTGGCTGGACCACCAGCCTTTGCCACCGCTTCCCAGAATTTTTGCACCAAATCCAAGGAATGCAGCTGCGTGGGCACCAACGGTTTGAAGAACTGGTGAAAGGAGTCGAAGGTGATCACGCCACGCTGGACATTATCGCGCAGAGTTTGCAACACATCGTCGTGCAAGGGCTGGATATTCGGCAATCCCAGAAATTCGCGCATTTCCTGCGCGGTGGCTTCAACGCTGACATTCACCTTCATCGCTATAAATTCCTCATGCTGCGGGGTAGTAGTAAGTAAACGGCCACCAGCGGGCAAGGGCGGCGTGCGGCTAGGAATATTAAGCATAGCAGGAAAACACGCTGGGTCTTCCGACAGACGCTTTTACCCCTGCATTACGCTCTGGCTAAGGCCAGTCGCCGCTTCCCGCCACGGGCTGGACCATCGGTTGGCACCTGTGTCTGCGTTTGAGATGCACCAGCAGCAGAGAGATGGCCGCAGGCGTGACGCCGGAAATGCGGCTGGCCTGACCCAGGGTTTGTGGCTGCTGGCGACTCAATTTTTCGCTGACCTCGCGTGACAGGCCCTGAACTTGGGCGTAATCGAACTCGGCTGGCAGCCTTAATGCCTCGTAACGGCGCTGGCGTTCAATTTCGTCCCGTTGCCGTTCGATATAACCAGCGTACTTGGCCTGGATTTCTACCTGTTCGGCGACTTGGGGGTCGGCTGCGCCTGGCCCCACATCGGGCAGGCTCATCAAGCTGGCATAGCTCACCTCCGGGCGACGCAGCAGCTCGGATGCCCGACTTTCGCGCACCAGCGGGCCTTGCAACACCCGTTGCAGGTCAGTCTCATCGTGCTGGTTTGGCCGAATCCACAGCGCGTACAAGCGCTGACTTTCCTGCTCAATCGCTTCGTGCTTGGCCTGGAACATCCGCCAGCGCGCCTCATCCACCACTCCCAGCCGCCGCCCGATGGCGGTTAGCCGCAGGTCGGCGTTATCTTCGCGCAGCAGCAAGCGATGCTCGGCGCGGCTGGTGAACATCCGATACGGTTCACTGACGCCTTGGGTAATCAGATCGTCGATCAAAACGCCAAGATACGCCTCATCGCGCTGGGGCCACCATGGCTCTTGGTCACGGACCAAGCGCGCGGCATTGATGCCAGCCAGCAGTCCCTGAGCTGCGGCTTCCTCGTAGCCAGTGGTACCATTGATCTGGCCAGCGAAGAATAAGCCCCGGATGGCACGGCTTTGCAACGTGTAGTCCAGATCGCGCGGATCGAAGAAATCGTATTCGATAGCATAGCCAGGTCGGGTAAGATGGGCATTCTCCAAGCCTTGGATGGAGCGAACCAAGGCATATTGCACGTCGAACGGCAGACTGGTGGAAATGCCGTTGGGATAGAATTCATGGGTTTGCAAACCCTCCGGCTCCAGAAAAATCTGGTGCGAGGCTTTATCGGCAAAGCGGTGAATCTTATCTTCAATCGACGGACAATAGCGCGGCCCAACGCCTTCAATCACTCCAGCGAACAGCGGCGAGCGATCCAGACCGCCACGAATGATCTCGTGAGTGCGTTCGCTGGTGTGGGTAATCCAGCAGGATACTTGGGATGGATGATCGTCGGCTGACCCCAGATAGGAAAATACCGGACAAGGCGTGTCACCTGGCTGTTCGCTCAGGCGGGAAAAATCGATGCTGCGCCCATCCAGACGCGGTGGGGTGCCAGTTTTGAGGCGGCCCACGCGCGGCGATAATTCCCGCAAGCGCGCAGCCAGCGCATTGGCCGGCGGATCGCCAGCCCGGCCGCCTTCGTAATGATTCATGCCGACATGAATCCGCCCGGCCAAAAAGGTGCCTGCGGTCAAAATCACAGCCCTAGCCGCAAACTGGAGACCACTTTGCGTTACCACACCGGCGATGCACTCGCCTTCGACCCGCAGATCAGTCGCGGCTTGCTGGAATACCCGCAAGTTTGGCTGGTTCTCGACTAAGCTGCGCACCGCCGTTTTATAAAGCGCCCGATCCGCCTGGCAACGGGTAGCGCGCACCGCTGGCCCCTTGCGACTGTTGAGGGTGCGAAACTGAATGCCAGCACGGTCAGCAGCTTGCGCCATGATCCCGCCCAAAGCGTCGATTTCCTTGACCAGATGCCCCTTGCCAATACCACCGATCGCAGGATTGCAGCTCATCGCACCCACCGTTTCGATGGTATGGGTCAGCAGCAGGGTGTTTAGGCCCATCCGTGCGGCGGCCATGGCCGCTTCCGTGCCGGCGTGCCCGCCGCCAATAACGATGACCTCGAAAGTTTCAGGGTAATGCATGATTGTTTCTTCTCTACTATCCAGTTTCCAGCGCCCGATCCAGGGCGGATACCCAGCACCGCCGACAACTGCTGCGACTCAGTTTGGTAGTGGTAACTGGATCGCGTAATTGGACACCGGCAGCGCGACAGTGATGACCCCTTGCTTGACCAAAAACTGCGCGAAGCGGCTGTAACCGCTTTCGTCCAGTGCCGCCGGCCGTCGAGCCAAGCGCGGCACGGTATCGCGCCAAGCCCGGCGGTTGAGTTCATCGTCCAGGTCTTTGTGTTTGGCGATAAACGCCTTCCAAGCTTCTTCCGGGTGATTCAGGATGTACAACGTGGCCTGCTCCAGCGCGGTAAGGAAACGCCGATAGCGGTCATCCTTCAGGCCATCCCGGTTAGCGACCAGCACCAATTCATCATAGGGTGGTACGCCTTCTTCTTCAGGATAGAACGCCCGCCCTGGTTTCTTGGCTAGATCGAGCTGGTTAAGCTCAAAATTGCGAAACGCGCCGATGACCGCATCCACCTGATTCGCTAGCAGCGCCGGAGACAGCGAGAAGTTGACATTCACCAACGTCACATCTTCCAGCTTAAGACCAGCCTTGGCCAGCATGGATTTAAGCAGGGCTTCCTCGAAGCCGCCGACCGAATAGCCAATTTTACGGCCCTTGAGATCAGCCAGACTTTTAATCGGCCCGTCCTTCAACACCACCAGCGAATTGAGGGGGGTGGACACCAAAGTGCCAATCCGCTTGAGCGGCAAGCCGGCGTTGACGTGAATCATCAGTTGCGGCTGATAACTAACCGCCAAATCCACCTTGCCCGCAGCAGCCAGCTTCGGCGGATCGTTCGGGTCGGCGGGCGTTTGCAGTTCCACCGTCAGCTCCTGGGCGGTGAAGTAGCCCTTTTCTTGCGCCACAATCAAGGCAGCGTGAGCAGGATTCACAAACCAATCCAGCATGACTGTCAGTTTGTTGTTGGCGGTATCGGGTGGCGTAGCGGCTGCCAGGCGCGCCACCAACACCGTCAGGCCCAACACCAGCAAAGCAGCGCGTAACAGAGTCGGCATGGCCTTCGCTCCCTTTCAATCGGTTTCGGTTTCAGGACTGATGGGATGCCAGGGCAATAAGCGCCTCAAGCCCGCATCCACCAGAAAATAGAGGCTAACCGCTAAGGCCGCGAGCACAAAGAGCGCGGCGAACAGCAAATCCACCTGCATCCGGCTGTTAGCGTGCAGCATCAAATAACCCAAGCCGGCGCTGGAGCCGACCCACTCCCCCAGCACCGCGCCAATGGGCGCAATGGCGGCCGCGACCCGCAGCCCGGAGGCGAGCGCCGGTAGCGCGGCGGGAATGGCGATATGCCGCAGCACCGCCCAGGGTCGGGGCTTGGGTAGCATCACCGCAGCCAAATCCAGCCAACCGCGCTGCGTGTGACGCAAACCATCATAAAAATTGGCCGTGACCGGAAAATAAATAATCAGCATCGCCATGGCGATTTTGGAGCCCATGCCATAGCCCAGCCAGAGCACCAACAGCGGGGCGATGGCGAATACCGGAATGGCCTGGGAGGCAATCAGCATCGGCAACAGCCAGCGCCGCGCCCGTCTTGAGTAAGCTAAAACCAGCGCGCTACCACTCCCCAGCCAGGTGCCCAACACCATGCCGAGTACAATTTCCACGGCGGTCACCCCGGCATGATGGAGCAGTGGCCCTTTATGATGCCACAAGCTGTTCGCCACTGCGCCTGGATCCGGCAGGATATAGGACGGCAAATCGCCCAAGGTGACCAATAGATGCCAACTCAGCACCAGGCCAGCCAGCGTGAGCAGCCCCCTCCACCAGCTTTTCATACCACTTCCAGCCGACGCAGAATGGCGCGATACGCCGCCTGCACCGCTCGATCGCCAGGATCGCGAGGCGGCGCGCCAGGCAAGTCAGCTAACGCGGATAGAGTGGCTGGCCGACCGTTCATCATCAGTATATGTTCGCCCAGCCGCAAGGCTTCCAGGGGGTCATGCGTGACCAGTAGCACCGTGCGCCCCACCAGCAGTTGAGCAGCCAAGGCTTGCAGCCGTAGCCGGGTCAAGGCGTCCAACCCGGAAAACGGCTCATCCATCAGCACCACCGGCCGATCTTCCATCAGGGTGCGGGCCAGCGCCGCCCGCTGCCGCATTCCACCGGACAAGGTGTCGGGACGCGCTAGCGCCTGATCGGCCAAGCCGACCTGCGCCAGTAACCGCATCGCCCGCGGAAGATCCAGGCGCTCACCGCGCAAGCGTTGGCCAAGAATGATGTTATTTAGGACATTCAGCCAGGGCAGCAGTAAATCCTGCTGCGCCATGTAAGCTACCTTTCCGGTCAGCGGTTGACCGTCACCACCGCGCAGCTCACCGCTCACCCCGGGCGGCGTCAATCCCGCGAGCAACCGCAACAAGCTGCTTTTACCGCTGCCGCTGGGACCAAGCAGGCAGGTGAAACTCCCGCCGTCCAGCTTTAGGTTGAGGTCATCGAAGAGCGTCAAACCGCCGTAGACCAAGCGAGCGGCGCGCAAATTCACGGTGAGTGGCGGTGGAGCGGAGACGGCAGTTGAGGTTTGCACTGGCATTTTTTGGTGATCGGCTGGCCGACGAAAACCGGAAAGCTATTGGAATTTAGCCGAGTCGGCTGGTCGGGTGTTGCCCCTCAAGCCTTGAAGCTTGGCGAATCTCTAAGAATTCATTAGCATAAAGATATAGAGATTAATTCCTTTCCGAAGAATCAGCGGATTGTTAGTTTACTTGCAGCGTCAAGGGCAAACGCGCTGGCGACGCTTTCAGTGACCAGCGAGAACCACAGAAGGCAGCCAGGCGATGACGCAAGCAATAGCCCCCCATGTCCAAGGAGACGCTAACACTCAGCCGTGGTTTGATCTGGAGGCGACCAATCGCGCGCTGGAATCTGCGAGCGCTGAGCGCCGAGTCGCCTGGGGCTTGGAACACTTTCCGGGCCGCATCGTTCTCACCTCCAGCTTCGGCGCGCAATCCGCAGTTTGCCTGCACATGGTGGTCGCCCAGCAGGCGGACATTCCCGTGGTCTTAATTGACACCGGCTATTTGTTTCCCGAAACCTATCGCTTTATCGACGAATTATCTGAACGCTTGGCCTTGAATCTACGTATCTACCGCGCTCCGCAGGGGCCAGCCTGGCAGGAGGCGCGTTACGGCAAGCTCTGGGAGCAAGGCTTGGCGGGAATCGAACGCTACAATTGGATCAATAAGGTCGAGCCAATGCAACGCGCACTCAAGGAGTTAAACGCGACGGCTTGGATTTCTGGGCTTCGTCGGCAACAAGCGAAAAGCCGCCAGCACCTTGATGTCCTGCTATGGCGCAATGACCGCTGCAAGATTCATCCGCTGATTGATTGGACCGACCGTGACGTATACCACTATTTAACCCGCTACGGCTTACCTTATCATCCACTCTGGGAACAGGGTTACATCTCCATCGGTGATATCCATACCACCCGTCGTCTGGTCGATGGCATGAGTCCCGAAGAAACCCGCTTCTTCGGCCTTAAGCGTGAATGCGGCCTGCATGAGCAGGTTTGATGGGCAATGAGCCAGCCGCATTGTTGCTAAACTGCGCGCTATGCTGCGCCTGATGCCCTGTCCGCCCCCTCTCCTTCTCGCCTTCCTCACGTCGATCCTGCTGCTGGCGATGATAAGCGCTTGCAGTTTCCATGCTGACGTTACACCACTGCATACGACCCAGCCGCCGATCTTCCTCACCCAGGCTAATAACACTATCAACCACAGGGGTCGGCCCTGCACCCAAGACCTTTGTTTGGCCGACTGGCCAGAGGTGGCCGATCTTGAGCACCTGGCAGTCTGGGACTGCAAGGCCTACGCCATCGCCAAAGCCGACTGGCTGATCCGCCGCCATGGTTACGACCCAGCGCGCCTGGAATATGTCCTGGTTGAAGGCCCGCCGTTGCGGGTTGCCCATGTCGCCCTGCTGGTAGATGGACACTGGGTCATGGACAGCGGTTTGCGCTGCCAGGTGTGTACGCTGGAATCTTTCAGGGCTGGCTTGCGCCTTAGCGGCCGCTTGCCGGTTACGGATCTGCCTTATCTACGTCGGGTGCTGCGGGCGGCGCAACCGCGCTAACCGAGTTTGGCTCATTTGCTTCCCGACTGGCAAACGGATGCAGCTGATTCTGCGCCGGGATAGAGTAAGCAGGCGGCGGCCCAAGCGATTTAGGATCTCCGCCAGAGTGAGCGGCCCCCCGCTTGCGATGTTGCGAATGCCGCCCCTCTTCCGCAGCTGGGTGCAAAAACACCGCTGCTAGAAACGCAGTAAACACCGCGTTGGCGGGAATGTGCAAATTAAAGTCCACCAAGGCATGCAACATCATCAGAAACAAAGCAATCCCCGCCCCGGCCTGCACAAACCGAAACGGTGGCCACTCACCCAATTTCCATACTCGCCCCCACTGACGGAAATACCAAAGCAGCCAGATGGCTACTAATATTCCCGCTACCAAGCCAGTCTCCAATACCCATTCCAGATAGTCATTGTGGGCATGATTGATGGTTACGCCGGGAACATCGGTCGGATGGAAGCGGCGCATAACCTCTTCAAAAGTCCCTGCACCGCTGCCCAGCGGGAAGAATTCCCCGATAGCCTGGAGAGTGGCATCGAAAATCTTCCAACGTCCGTCTTCAATAGGATCTGCAAGCGTGAAACGGCTCCAGACGGGCATCAAGCCAATCAAACTGGCCAGGCCAAGGCCCCCCGCAGCAACGGTGCCAATCAATCCGTAAACATTACGTCCCCCTAATCGATTTGCAAATACCAGCGTGCAGAGCACGATACCCAGCATTGCCAGGCTAACGCCAGTACGGGAACGGGTGAAAATCAGTCCCAGTAGAATCGCCAACACCACCACGCCGTATAACATGGCCTGATTGAGGCGCGCCACGCTGAAACGGGCCAGCCATTGCCGAAACGTGCGACCGCGCCGTCCTCGGCCACCATTCGCATGGGCGGGTCGAGTGCGCCCAACTGTCGCGGCAAGCAACGCCAAACCCAGCGGTAACGCCATCTCCAACAAACCCGCCAAATGATTGCGATTGACATAGGTGCCCGAGGCATTGCCGCCCATCAGGGTATTGCCCAACCGAAACACGCTGTTGGGACCGTCGCCGTATTGGATCAGCCCCAACAACGCCTCTAGGGTCGCGATGCCAAGAAAGAGCAAGCCTAATTTGAAAATTTGCTGGCTCGATAGCTGGAGCGCCACCAGAAAAACAGCCACTGGCGGCAGCAACGCCAGCCAGGAAGACTCAGTTGCGGTGGGGATAAGCGAAATTGCGCGCCAGCCAAAATCAGAACCAGGGACGCCTAGTTGTTGCAGCGCCTCGGCGTAAAAACCGCGTCCGGGTAATTGACTCCAGACTGACCAAGGCACCGGCAGCAGTTGCACCAGTGGTAGCAGACATAGCATCGCCAAAAATAGTCGGCTGGGAAATGACAGGGATAATCTTCCTAGCGCTGGCCAAAAGCACCAGACCAGCAACGCTACCGCCATTAGCTCCATCACCAAAAGCGCTAACGGCTGATAGCCGGCCCGGAACAGCGGCGCGAACACCAGCAACGTGGCAAGGCCATAAAAAAGAACCGCGCCGTGGTCTGCGGCGCGGTTTGCTGTAATACTCGACACTACGGCATCAAGAGTACGAAATGCAGTCTTTAACGAGAGGGACTTGCGGGTTGATCTTCATTACCATTATCGACAACCACCGCACCTACCAGGGTGGCCCCCAAAGCAGCGCCCACCGGAATCAACCCAGCCACGCCGATACCGCCTACCACAGCAGCACCGCCGGCCAAAGCCGCCGCCCCGCCACCAGCAAACGCCCAATAACCCCCTATACACTTAGTCACCAGGTTTTCAACCTTGTCCTTTTCATTCTCAGGAACGTCAACTTCGCATCCCTCGTATTCTACAACCGCCGAGGCCCCAGGACCGATAGCCAGTTGGCTAGAGGCGTTGAGACCCATATTATTCCGGCCTGGCGCGCCGTTGACCAGTACATTACCTTGCACTTTTTTGATAATCGCTATCTGTTTACCTGACTCACCGCCACTGGTCTGAGCCACTCCATTCGTGCAGCGATTGTCGCGCAGCTCGCCAACCGACCCTTGATCGCCTGAACCCAGAGTCAGCACACAGCCCAGAAAATTTACCGTGGCCTTGCTATCGTCACCAGTCACAATCTCGTCAGTTTTGAGGAGACTCATATTCGGCCTCCCCTGCCGCTCGCTACCCTCCCGCACTACCGAGACATCGTTAATAGGCCGCAGCAAGTTCGCTACCGCGCCGTCGGCAGAGGATAACGAGCCGCCCTGGCCAATCCGCTTGTTCTGAAAACCACCTGTGGCCCGAACCTGTGCCTGACCTAACCGACATTGATTTGATCCTTTAACGGTCAGCAGGCTATTTTCCGGCATGGCCACTATGCAGCCATCGGCAAATACAATTTCCGCCTGCCCCCCAGCCACCACCACCCGGCTTCCAGGATAGAGTGGCATCTCCTCACGAGCCAGCATCATGGCGCTGCCTTGCCCCACAAACACCTTGCCCTGGGAATGCCGCAATATCGCTGCTGGATCGGCAGCCCAAGCGACCAGCGTAGCCCCGCTAAACAGCGCCACCAGTCCTGACCTTACATACTTATTCATGCGGCCTTCCTCCTCATGAAATCCGAAATATACTGAAGTCCATCTGATCCAGTACAGTGCTTTCCAAACTAATCTTTCAACAACATATAGCATGAAAAAACGCCGATCGCAAGAGACCGACACACCAATAGCGTATCGAATTAGCAACATAAGCCCCTAAACTCTTCACTCCAAGCGTGTAATAGCTAGGTTATCAAACCAGATATCGCCACGCGCCTCAAAATCCAAAGCGGCTCGGCCGTCCAACTCTAAACGCAGCAATTGCGCCGGACAATCTTGAACGGGTATGGTGAAATCCACCGTAAAACTCCGCCATTCTTCTGCTCCCACAAAAGGCTCGCTTTCCGCTAACACGCCGCTTGCACCAACGCAACGTAGCCGCCAGCGCAAACCGCGTTCAGCCTTGAGCTGGTCTGGCCGCGCCTGTCCCTGCAACCGGTAGCGACCAGCATCCAGCAACAAATATTGCGCAACATGCTGAAAACGCACGCGCTCGCCGTTAAAGCTCACATGCAGCGCTTTATTACCGTGCGCGCCGTAGGTTTCAATGGCTTCGATAGTGGCACCGCGCAGCGCTGAGAACCGCCAGTCAAAGCCAATATTGCTGATCGGCGCTTCAAAGCTGCCGTTGTAGATCGTGCCGAGTGCCTGGGTCTGACGCTGCTCCAGACCGTTGAGCCAAGCTAAATAGGCATCCAGCCAGCGGCCCTCCTTCCCTAATCGCTCCAAGTAGGCGCGCTGCTCATCAGGTTCTGGCAACTCCCCATGACGATTGCGGTTTTGGTAAAGAAACATCACAGTTTCCGACCGTACCGCCTTGTCAGCGGCATGGGCAAAAAACTGCGGCCACCATTCCGGGGAATCGGCCATTAAGGGAAGCAACAAGGGTCTTGTGACCGCATCTTCGGCGATCCGCAAGAGTGCTGGAAATAGTTGCTCGGCTGTTTCCGGTCGCGTTCGTAACAACACACCCCAGCGCGCCAGCACTCGCTCTACGCGCCCTTGCCCCACCCAAAATTCCGCTGAGCGGATCAGTGCTGGACTACGCATGGGTCCCAGTGCATCGGCGATTTCCACTAATTTGACCGCCATCGGCTGGCGCTCCGTCTTAGCCCATCGCGCAGCCAAAGCTAGATAGATCAACGCATCAGTGGGATTAGCCCAGGCCGCCAAGCGCAATAGATGCTCGGCCTCGGAAGAGGCTTGACCAGCGTCCGCCAATGCTGCGCCTTTCCGGTACAACGCCACTGGATGATCGCTTCGCCAGCGTAGAGCGCCATTCATAGCCTCCAGGGTCTCCCGGCTTACGTAATCATCGGCAAACCCGTTAACCAGAATGCGCCAGCTGAGTATTCCGGCAATACTCAGCACCACCCAATGTCGAAAAGCCGTTGCCGCTACGATTCGCACACCGTTCATGACGCGCTACCGGCTATTGGATGGAGTTAGTTTTTTGGCCATTCGTAATCAATGGCGCTAATCAGCGTTCGCTCACCGCGTTTTTGCACAGTGAAATAAATTCTGCCCTCGATACGGCGTTGATCGCCGCTATCACGCTGACGCAGTCGTAGCTCGTAGCGCCCGGCGCCTTCAGCGGAAGAGTCGCGATACACCCATTGCATATCCCGCAAGCGCAATCCAAGCACATGATGGGTGGAAAGCAAGTCTGCGTAATCTCCTTGCACACGACCCCGGGCGTTAGCCGTGAACAACGCCATAATCCCAGTCAGATTGCCCTGCTGATAAACCGAGGTGTAGCGGTCCATCAATTTCTTCACCTCACCTGCTTTGAGAGTTGTCTCCTCAGGTGCGGCAACCGCCATGGCCACTGCAACCACCGCAGCGCGATCCGTCGCAACGGTTTGCCGCGTCTGCTCAAGTTTCGTTTGCTCCTCCAAGCGGCGTTGCTCGGCTCGCGCCTGCCGCAGCGTCTCTTGTTCCAGCCGCGCGCGCTCAACCTGCATTTGCGTGAGTTTTGCCTGTTCGCTCCTTGCCTGTGCCAGTCGCGCCTGCTCACTCTTCAATTGCTCCTCCGAACGACGCTGTTCCGCTTTAGCCTGGCGTGTCTTTTCTTGTTCGGCTCGCCGCTGTTCAGCCTGGGCTTGTTGCAACTTCCCCTGTTCCGCTCGCTGCTGCTCAGCTTGTGGCTGCTCCGCCTTCAGCTTTTCCAAGCGTTGCCGCTCAGCACGTAACTCTTCAGCCAGTCGCTTAGCTTGCGCTTGCTCATTTTGAAACTGCGCCAGTCGCTGCTGTTCAATCTGGGTCCGCTCCACGAGCGCTTGACGCGCCTTCTCCTGTTCCATCCGACGCTGTTCAGCCTGAACCTGTTCCGCCTTCAGCTTTTCCAAGCGTTGCCGCTCAATACGCAACTCTTCAGCCAATCGTTCAGCTTTAAGATGTTCCGCTTCAAACACCGCCAAATGTTGCCGCTCGGCCTGTTCCCTCTCCCGCTTCAGTTTTTCCAATCGCGCCTGTTCGGCCTGTAAGCGCGCCAAACTCTGCCGCTCGGTCTCCTGGCGCACGGTTTCTACCTGCTCTACGCGGAGTTGTTCGCTCTTAAGTTGCTGTTCCAAGCGCACGCGCGCCGCGTGGGTCTTCTCCAGCATGGCGGTTTCGTCCGCGATCTGCTGGCGACGCTTTTCCTCCCACTGCTGGCGCGCCGCCTGCGCTTGTACAACCTGTTGCTGTACCTGTCGTTCGCGCTGCTCCAACGCCTGCCAATCCGGAGCGGCTAGAAGCACAGCGAATACCCCTTCATTCGCCTTTGGCGCAACTCCAGCGGTCGCAAGTTTCTCAGGGTGAAGCGCTGGTTCGTCAACCGCCAGGACTGGCCTGAATTCATGGTGCTGACTAAATAACCGATCGGCATGAAAACCACTCCATCCGATGCTCAGCGCCAATAGCAGTCCAATCAACACCATCCGGCTTAGCGGCCATGGCCGCCGCGTTGCAGGAACTGATTGACGCTGCGGGCGAATAGTGGGCGGAGGAACTCGCTCAGGAGCCGACTCCACTGCTGGATGTACCATCTCTGGCGCCAGACCGGCATCGGCAGGGGGGGAAGCAGGCAGCTTAGAAGCATCTGCTGTCCGAGATAAGATCATCCAAGCTTCATTAATCCGACTGGCGTAATCCTCGGTCCAGGTTTCTCGGCCTGCGGCGCGATCCGGGTGAAACAACCTTATCAATTGACGGTAATGTTCCTTGATCTGCTCCAGCGGGGCTCCGGGTTCAACGCCGAGCACCCGATGGACATCGGCCCCGCGCGCGAGACACCATTGCTGAATACAGAACCGAGCGGCATCGCGCAACTCGTAAGCCTTAACTCCAGTCTGGCGGACCGCTCGATCCAGAACCTCTGGAGACTCATTGGCCAATCCCAGCACAAGGCCCATACCTTCAGGCAATGGAGCCGTTAGGGACCAAAGATTCTGGTGCGCCAGCGGATTCCGGTAGCAGGCCAAGACAAGAGTAACGGTATCCATGCCCTAGTTTCTCTCAAGCACACTTAGGTTGCTGGCAATTTTTTAGTATGGGTTTTGGCTTCACCATAGTAATCAGTATGATAGTAATAATAGTAGCTGCGGTAATAGCCATAAGCGCCGGCCCGCGCCTCTAATTTGGTCAGAATGGCGCCCAGAACATGCACCCGCGCGCCACGCAAGCGCTTGAGTGCGCCCAGCACATAACCGCGCGGGGTGCCGCCCATTTCGACCGTCAACAACATCCCCTCACACAGATTGCCAATAATCAGCGCATCGGCCAAACCCAGCAGCGGCGGCCCGTCCACAATGACCTGGTCAAATTTGCCAGCGGCCAGATCCAGCAGGCTCATCATACGTGCTGAAGAGAGCAGCTCGACTGGATTAGGTGGTAGCGGTCCGGAGGGGATGGCGAACAAGTTGGGAATATGGGTGGGCTTGGCGATGTCCACCGGCTGTACGTCACCATCCACCAGATAGTTGGTCAAGCCCACGGTATTATCAAGTTGCAGCGAGTGGTGCAGCGACGGTTTGCGCAAATCGGCCTCAATGAGCAAGGTACGCTTTCCAGACTGGGCGAATTGAATCGCCAGACTCAGCACCGTGGTGCTTTTGCCCTCACCGGCCATGGCGCTGGTGATGGCCAAGCGTCTGGGTACACCGTTGGTCGTAGAAAACTGTAGAGCGGTGCGCACCGAGCGGTAAGCCTCGGCAAAGGCCGAACGCGGATCTTCGTGACCAACCAGCGCTATGGGTCGGGTCTCGCCGCGATTCATATTGGTTTTGGGAATCACGCCGAGCACCGGCAAGCCAAGCAACTTCTCCAACTCCTCAGGCCGACGGAAGGTATCGTCCAGCTTCTCGAACAGAAAAGCTAATCCAGCGCCGCCCAACAACCCCAGCGCTAATGCGATCAGCGCATTCAAGCGTAAATTAGGCTTGTAGGGCCAGCGTGGCGTTTTGGCTTCATCCACCACGGAAATATTGTTGGTGCCGATTCCCGCCGCCACGCCGACTTCCTTAAAGCGCTGTAGCAGCCCATCATATAATTGGCGATTAGTATCCACCTCACGTTGGAGAATATGCAGTTGGATACTGCGATCTTGCAGCGTCAACACCTCTTGCTTGAGTTGGGTCATCCGACCGCGTAAGAGACCTTCTTCCGTCTTGGCCGCTTCGTAGCTGGCGGTCACCGATGCTCGAATATTATTGATTTCCTGATTAATCAATGCCTCAACCTGCGTGATCTGGTTACGCAGTTGCACCATGGTCGGATAGGCCGGCTTATAGACACTCAGATTTTCCTGGTATTGCGTCTCCAGCTTCGCCTTGCTCTCCTTCAACGTCTGAATGATGCTGCTATCCAACACCTGCTTGAGACCTTGACCACGGGTGGCGACCATCTGCCGATAATCCGCTTCGGCAGCCATGCGTTTCTTCTCGGCTTCCGTCAGGGCAGAGTTCGTCGACGATAGGCTTTGGACAACGGTGTTCTGCTTCTCGTCCACGGCAACGATTTGTTCCTTGCGCGCGAATTCGACCAGTTGGCGCTCTGAATCCTCCAGCTTCGCCTTAACTTGCTGCAAGCGTTCCTGCAGAAAATTACGGGCATAGGTGGAAGCGTCGAAACGGCGCTCCATATTCATGTTGATATAATTCTTGACCAGGGTATTGAGGACAGTCGCCGCTCGTTGCGGATTTGGGCTGTCATAGTGCAGTTTGACGAGCCGCGAATCACGCACCGGCTCAACGGTTAAGCCCCCTAAAAATCCAGCTACGATGCCATCCGTTCGTTCGATTTCCACTTGTTGCGGCTCCACCGGCTCTTTAGCTTGACTGATGGTAGGCAGCCAGCTAATTACCCACCTCTTGATCTGGCTTAACAAGGAGGGTGGTGGCGGCGGTAGCTCAGCCAAACCCAACTGGTTAACCACTCGCAAGGCCAAACCGCGGCTTTTTAACAATTCATACTGCGTTTTGTAGTAATCCTGGCTCGCCCACCAACCGCCACTCTCATCCGGCGACACCCCTTCAATGTTGACTACCTTGAGATCCTCGCGGTCGATCTGCAAGGTCAAGGTAGAGCGGTAGATCGGCGTCATCAAAAATGTCGCTGTCACCACGCCCACCAGCACGATCAGCGTGAATACGATAATGGTCCAGCGCCGCTTGACCAGAATCTGCCACAACTCGCGCAGATCAATGACACTACCCTCTGCGTCGGACTCTTCTGACCGACTGTCCAGCGGCAACGACGGGCCAGGAAGCGTAGCGCTACGCTCGACCAACGCCTTGCCCGGCTCGAAGGGGGTTTCACTCGGAGAAGCCAATAATCCGGGGTTGCTCATAAAACTCAATCCGATGCGATGAAATGCGCAAGACCTAGCCAAAAAAGCTTTTAAAGTAGCGCCTTACTGATTAGAGAAATCCCGGTAACACCCGGAACGGCAGAATAAATTCAATCAGCTCCTTGGCCACCGCTTTGCCGCGCGATTTGCCCACCTGCACAATATCATCATTCCGCACCGCAGGATCCTGGACTTGCCCAATCCGGATTTTTTCCAGATCAAATTGCAGCGTCTCTCGCTTTCCGCTGGCCTGATCGGTGCGAAAAACCTTGACCGCCTCTGGATCAGCAACGGTCGTTAATCCTTCGGCGGTCGCCAACACTTGCAACAAGGTCAGACGCCCCTTGAGCGGATAGACGCCCGGTTTTTTGACCTCACCTTCCACCGTGACGCGCTGACTGATGAATTCCTTAATAAATACGCTAACCTGCGGATTTTGCAAATACTCCTTGGATAACTTTTCTGACAACGACTCCTCCAGCTGTTCGCTGGTCAGACCGGCGGCTTGCACCAGGCCGACCAAAGGTAGAGAAACATAACCGCGCGAGTTGACGCGCACCGTCCGATTGAGCGCCTCTACACTGAAGACCTGAAGCTCCAACAGATCTTGCGGGCCGATGCGGTAATCTTCCGCGCTAGGCGCGTAAGGTCCAGTCACGGCGAGCACTGGCTGCGGTATGGGTGCCGGGCTGGCGGCGACCGGCGCAGCCTCGGTCGGTGGCGGACTCTGATTGGCGCACGCCGCCAAGCCAAACCAAACAACCGACAGCATCAAGCTGATAAAAAACAATCGACTCCGCAACACCGCTGACCTCGCTGCGCCCTCGCTTTTCAGACAGATCGAGAGCGGTAAAATCCGAATAGACTTAATAAGCCGCGCCGAATAAGCGCTTAAACCACGGCTGACGTGAACGAACCGGCCGAGTGGCTAAAGCTGGGATTGCGGGCAATCGTTCCGGCGTTAGGTTATCTAGTATACCCTGCGGACGGGTTTCCACGAGAGCCAAAGCCTCCTGCGCCCCCACCCAACGTTCCGCCACCCGCTGTCCCTCCGCCAACAACGGTGGCCGCCGCTCCACACCATGCGAATCGGTCGCCAAAATATGCACCCAACCTTCGTCGAGCAAGCGCTCGCCCCAGTAACGGGCGGCTTCGCCAAAGCGTCCAGTCAAACTGCCGGAGGTCACTTGCATCCATGCGCCGCGCCGCGCCAATTCCACGAAGGTCTCATAGCGATCCTCAATCCAGCTTAAGCGCTCTGGATGGGTAATGACAGGCACATAGCCAGCAGCCAACAAATCAAATACGGTTTCTGCTAACCGGGGCGGAGCCACATGATGCGGCGGCTCTAATAAAAAGTAGCGGCTGTCATGGAGGCTTGGCACGCGGCCCGAACGCAACCCGGCGACTAAATCCGGCGTGATGTGGGTATCAGCCCCTAAAGTCAGGCGCAATGGGATGTCGGCTTCCTCCAACCGGGCCTGGAGTTCGGCCACCGCGCGCCGGATTGCTGGCCCCTCGTTTTCGTACATTCCCGCGTAAATATGCGGAGTGCAGGCGATGACTGTAATGCCATCCGCTACGGCAATCCGGGCCATGGCGAGCGAAGTCGCCACATCCGGCGCGCCATCGTCAATGCCCGGCAACAAATGGCAATGCAAGTCGATCATTGGCATATCTGGGTTCCGGCTAACGTAATTCCGCTAATAATTGAGCGATCATGCGTTCGGCCTGGATACGATAACCGCCACCGAACAGGTTGAGATGGTTAAGCACATGGTAGACATTGCACAAGATCTGCCGCTGTACATATCCCGTATGAACGGGTAAAACTTCCCGATAGGCGGCGTAGAATGCGCTTGGAAAACCGCCGAATAGCTCGGTCATGGCCAATGGTAGGCCACCATTGCCCAGAAGGCGTCCACGCTCACCCCTTGGAGAGTGTGGTTTCCCAAGAATCCAGCACTACCGGCCCTACCGTACCTTCAGTGAATGGTAATTCCGACCCTTCAGCCCTTGACGTCAGCGTCAGCTCCGGCAGACGCACCACCATGGCAATGGGAAGATGATCAGAAAATGGACAGTTTAACACTTCGACGCGCTCGACCGTAATCGAGGATGACACCAGAATATGATCCAATTGGCGGTTAGGCCGCCAACTGGGAAAGGTATGCAATCCCGGCCCCGGTTCGCATAGACGTGCGGCTGCCACCAGCACCGCTATTTCCGGGCTGTTTGCATGGCAGTTCAAGTCCCCCATGATGACGACGTGACGGTAATCCCCCACCCGCTTCGCCAAAAACTCAATCTGGCGCAACCGGCCCCGCCGACTGAGTGCCATGTGCAGAATCAGCACATGCAGGGCGTCCAGCCCGCAACCGAAGCGAACGTCCATGACCCCCCGGCCCGGCAAACCGGGCAGCCTGTGTTCGGTAATGGCGTCGGGCCGGATTCGGCTCAGCAGTGCATTGCCGTGCTGGGAAAGCATGCCGATCTTGCGATTGGATTGATCGAACACATGCGCGAATCCAGCCTGGTCAGCGAGATATTTCACCTGGTTGACGAAACCGCTGCGTAAACTACCAACATCCACTTCCTGCAAACCCACCACATCGTAATCCGCCAGAATGCGGGCGATACCGTCAAGATTGCTCATCCGGGACGGCACCGGCACAAGATGCTGCCAACTACGGGTGAGGTATTGGGAATACCTTTTTGTGGTCAATCCACTCTGGATGTTATAGCTCAGCAAGCGCAAACGGCGCGGCGCGGCGGAATTCGTCATTCCGGTTCTACCTTCAACCTTGCGGCGCGGTTACAGGTTGCGTTAACAGATAATCCACCACCTGAAACATCTGCCGAGAACGGATTTCATACTGGCCATTTACCATCACTGCGGGCACGCCTCGCACACCGTAGCGTTGGGCCAGTTGCGCCCCGCGTCGCAGTTGGGTCTCGGTCTGAAAAGATTTATAGGCTTTAAGGAAATCATCGGCATTGACGCCCTGCTCAGCAAAAAACGCTGCCAGCTCCTCTGCGGTGTCCAGAGCACGTCTTTCCTGCTGAATGGCTTTGAATAGAGCTTGATGGATTTTTGCAAGTACGCCGAGGGCCTCAGCAGCATAATAGGCGCGCGCAGCCGACTCGTAATTGGGTTGATAGCCCGCATAGACTGGGATGCGGACAAAGGTCACGGTGCTCGGCTTACGCTTTAGCCAGTCCTCGGCACTTTGCTCCAATTGATAGCAGTGTGGACAGCGATAGGAAAAAAACTCAATGACTTCCGGCTGGCCCGGTGTTGCAACCGGTACTGTGGTCGCCAACTTCGCATAATCCTTGCCTTCCTGAAATGTTGGCGGCGCGGACGGCTCAGCGGCGCGGACACCGATCAGCGGCAATGCGCAAGCCCACACTAACAGCAGGCGGCGAGATAGCTTAAACATTACGGAAATCCTCGAATGGACAGGTTAAAGCCGAGATCGGGCGCTGCGGCTACAGAGTGCCATAGGAATGCAGCCCAGACAGGAACATGTTGACGCCCAGAAAGGCAAACAGCGTAATCAATAAACCGATGAATGCCCACCAGGCCATCATGGCACCGCGCCAACCCTTGGTCAGCCGCAAGTGTAACCAGGCTGCATAATTCAGCCACACGATCAGCGCCCAGGTTTCCTTGGGATCCCAAGACCAGTAGCCACCCCATGCTTCCGCTGCCCACAGCGCACCGAGAATGGTAGCCAGCGTAAAGGCGGCAAAGCCCAAGGCAATAGCCTTGTACATGACCTCGTCCAGCAACTCCAGAGAGGGCAACGCCGTCGCCAGGATACCATCCGGATGCCGCCGCTCGGCGCGCTGGCGCAGCAGATACGCCACGCCCAGCATCGCCGCCAGAGCAAACGCTCCATAGCCGATAAAATTAGCCGGTACATGGATCTTCATCCAGTAACTTTGTAGCGCGGGAATCAATGGCTGAATGTGATAGGCCTGACGATCAAAGGTGTACCACAACAGGAACGCGACCGCGCCGCTGATCGCCAGAAGCGCAAAACCGCCCATAGCGCGGGTGCGATGGCGATCCTCGTAAAACAGATACAACAAGGCGGTCACCAGGGCAAAGAGCACGAAGACTTCATACAAATTGCTGACCGGGATATGGCCGATGTCTGCGCCGAGCAGGTAGGATTCGCGCCAGCGCACCCAGAGTCCCGTCATGCCCAGCACAGTTGCGCTCCAGCTTAGGGCTGTCGCCGTCTGCCCGATAAAGTCAGAGCGGGATACCAAGGCCGTGAAATAAGTCACCGTGGCCAGCGCATATAAAGCGCTCATCCACATGAACGCGGCTTGACTTTCCAAAAAGTATTTGAGTAGAAAGGCGCTTTTGCGCAGCTCATAGTCGGTGCCGTAGCGCCACAGCGCCAGCAGCGTCAGCAGCGCCACCGCGACCGTGAAAGCGCGTGCTGGCCGCCAGTACAGACCCCAAGCCATCAGCGCGAGGACACCACCGCACAGGATGGCGATCTCATAACCATCCATCTGGGCCTGATAGAACCACCAAGCGTAGCCAGCGCCCACTGCCACGGCCAGCATCCAGGCCACGTCCCAAACCGTCAGGCGTCGCCATGGCGCGCCCTGCTCCCACGGTTCCAGCATCGCATCACGCATCACTGTCATTTCGATAGACCCCTCTTGGCGTCTTAGCTACCGCAAAACACAACGATCGATCAGGTCAAGCTCTTTAATCCTGGGGCTGTGGCGCACCCAAGCGCCGCGCCAGCGCCGCTTTGAGCGTCGCAAACTCATCAGCGAACTCCGCCTGACGCCGGTTCCCGGTGCCCGCCAACACCAAATAGCATCCATCTGCCTCAGGCGCGATCCAGATCCATAGCCGACGGTGCGCAGTATAGAACAGGATAAAGATCCCCAGCGTCAAAAACGCAAATCCCACATACACCACGCTAGTGGCGCTGCTGTGCGTCACTTGCAAACCAGAGGCTTCCACCTGCCGAAATCCGGTCAACTGCAAATAAAACGGCGAACCATAGGCAGGTAGAGCGGCCAGCGCAGACAGGGCGTCGTTGAAAAACGCCTCTTCACGCTCAGCCACGCCCTGCTCCAAAGCCAAACCTTCATCCCGCAACACGGCAAGAAAGACTTCAGCCAGCGCAGCGCGCAGGATTTCTATATAAAGCCGCGTTGCTTCTTGCAAACGCTCAGCCGGCACCACCGCCCGCGCCCGTTGCGTAATCGCCGCGAACCCACCCTGAACGAACAACTCCAGCAGGTTGGTGCGCACTATATTGAGGTCACGCTGAAAGGTGGAACTGTCCTCATGGGTGGGTGTCCTATGCGCCAGTAGCGTGGCCACTCCTTCTTTATCGCGCAACCGAGCGTTGAACCGGAGAAAACGTTCTGGACTCTGCTTCGCATCGGCCGGAATGTGAACAAATGCAAATTCCGCCCCTGGCCGCGCGCGTGCACCGCTGATGAAAAACCAGCGACCTTCCAGCTGAACAGGTGCCATGTAGTTAAGATATTCCCGCGCCTCGCCGACCGTATTGCGCAGTTTGAATCCCACGCTGGGACCAAAATTGCGGAATTTGCGGTCCCCAGGCTGGGCGCCAGGTTCCGGTAAAAGATTAAATAACCGGAAATCACTTAGTTCTAAGCGCAAGGCTCCGGTAGAACCCGCTGTCGTGGTGAGTACACCGCCAACCTCGCCCTGCGCATCGACCGGCTCCAGCCGCTTCGCAGTCAATGGCCAAGCCCGCAACTCCAATTTAGAGCCGCCGTCACCGAAATCGGACTGATAGAGGGTGTAACCACGATAGCTCAACGGATGATTCACCCGAATCGTCGCCGCCAACGGCTGGTCGCCCAAGCGCTCCCGATCATGTATAAGCACTTGACTCACAAAGGATTTTGGTTGGCCGGTGGTGTGATACTCGACCTGAAATTCCTTCAATTCGATCGCGAACGGTAATTCTTGCACCAGAAATCCATCGCGCAGGCGCAGAAACACAAAGCTGGCGGCGCTTCCCTCCGGCAACATGATGTTGCCGCGAAACGCTGGCAGCGCGCCAGGCGCCAACCGACTCAGGGCGGGTATCTCACGGGCCGGCAGATCGCGAGTTTCAATGGCGATGTGTCCGCGCCATTCCTTCCACTTCAGCCAGAGATTGCCATCCAGCAAGCCACCGATGCCAATCATCACCACAGCGGCATGGGTCAACAGATAGCCCAGTCCATGGTAACGACCCTTGATTCCCGCTACGACCTGATGGTCGCCGCCATCCCGCATCCGCCAATGGTAACCGGCCCGCTGAAAAAGACGGGTCGCTTCAGTTAGCATGGCGATAGGAGTGCGTCCCGGTAAACGCCATTCTGCGTAGTGCTGAAAACCACGCAGCGACTCCAGCCGAATCTGGGTGCGAAACCGACTCATTTCCCGCACGATGCCTGGAGCTTGACGATACAAGCAAACGCTGGTGGAAAGAATCAGAAACGCCAGAATGGTAATGAACCAGCCCGCGCCGTAGACATCGTATAAACCCAGGCGGGCGAATACGGCAAACCAGAACGGCCCAAACTTGAGAACGTAATCTGCATACGGCTGATTTTGCTGGAGCACGGTACCGATGATCGACGCAACGGCCACCACCACCAACAGCGTGATGGCAAGGTTCATTGAGCCAAGAAATTCCAGCAAAACCCAGCTGAAGGTGCGGCGCTGAGCAGGCTTGGGGACAGTGGTCGCGTCGCTCACGACAGAGAATGGGGATCAGGTGGGTATAATGGAAAGAGTATGAACGATTCTATGACCAAACCGGACTCTGTCCGTTCACAGGCGGGAGGCAAAAAGCAGGCGCAAAAAAAGGTGGCCAGAGCGGCCACCTCGCAAAATCGCACAGCACATCTAGCCCGGTAATACCGGATTCTTATTGCAAACCCTGCACGTAAGAAGCTACCGCCTTGATTTCCGGGTCCGTCATTTTAGCGGCGACACCGCGCATCATCTGACCGGCGTCGTTGGCGCGCTCTATAGCGCGAAAGGCCTTCAGCTGTAACTCGACATACTCAGCGTGCTGACCCGCCAGGGCTGGGAAGCGGGCGGCGGGATTGCCAGCCCCAACTGCGCCATGGCACGCAGCGCAGGCAGCGACGCCACTTGTTAAGTTACCACCACGGAAGATCGCCTCTCCAACCGGCTTGAGGGCGGGGTCGGCCGCACCCCGCGCCACCTTTTGCGAGGCGAAATAAGCGGCTAGATCGGCCATATCCTGCGGGCTGAGCGGGGCCACCATGCCGACCATAATCGCATTAACGCGCCCGCCACTCTTGAATTCCTGTAACTGCTTCAGTAGATAATCAGCGCTTTGCCCGGCCAGATTGGGATACTGGGGGTTGGTGCTATTGCCATCCGCATTGTGGCAAGCCGCGCAGGTGGCGGATTTGGTTTTACCCGCCGCAGGGTCGCCAGCGGCCAACGCGGCGGTCACGGAACCGAGCAGCGCGCACGTCGCGGCGATCACAACGATTTTTTTCATTTTTACAAGGCTCCTGTACGATGACGGTATCCGGTTGGGGCTACTAGTTGCCGCCACGCCAAGAAGCAGTGCAGGTAGCGGCTAATTTTCGCTTGACCGTAGCGCAACCCAAGCCGATCCGGCTGGATGCCATACTACGGAAGCAGCGATTTTATATACCAGTTTCGGCCCCTGAGTTCAATGAAAAACCATAGCGAATTTACCACAATCCCCCGGCCCGCTCCAGCCGCCGTCCGCTACCGAGCTACCTGTTTTCTCCAGAGCGTGAATGCGCTGGCGCAACTACCCCCGGATCGCGGCTGGGAAGTGGCCTTTGCTGGACGCTCCAATGCGGGCAAATCCAGCGCCCTCAATGCGCTCACCGGTCAGCGGCAACTGGCGCGCGTCAGCAAAACGCCGGGGCGCACTCAGCTACTTAATTTTTTCCTCATCGAAGCAGAACGCTATCTTGTGGATTTACCCGGTTACGGTTATGCCCAAGTCCCGGAATCCCTGCGCCAGCATTGGCGCTTGTTGCTGGAGCGCTACTTAAGCCAGCGTGTTGCGCTGCGGGGATTGATGCTGCTGATGGATAGCCGCCACCCCCTCACTGCCCTGGATCAGCGCTTGCTGGATAGCTGCTTCCAACGCCAGATGCCTGTGCATGTGCTGCTGACCAAGGCCGATAAATTGAGCCGCAGCGCGGGACAAACGGCGCTACAACAAGTTCAGCAGCGTCTGAAGCCCTATGCACCATATAGCGGTGCCCAGTTATTTTCGGCGCTGACCGGTTTGGGAATCGCCGAGGCTCATGCGCAACTGGACGCCTGGCTAGGATACAGCGTGGGTTAATCTCAGCTATTACGCGCTGACGGCGGCTCGCCAACCGACTTCAACCGCCGTCCCGCCAGCAGACGAGCTTGCAGGGTTTGGGTAATCAGCTCACCAATCCGCTCCAGAAATAGCGTACCCATACCCGGATGAAACCGCCGCGGATTGCTACTGGCCACCGCTAGAAGACCGCGCCAATCGCTGCCACCCAAGGGCACCAACGCGGCGGAAGAGACAAAGCTGGCACCTTCGCCGAACAGAATGGCCGTCTGCTCTGGCGTCAACGGGCCGCATTGCGGCCGACCGGCGCGAAACACATCATCAAAAAGTCCAATCACATCGGGTCGCAGAAATTCCTCCACCGCACTAAGACCCACAGTGGGCGGCATGGCCAGGCACAGGGCAACGCCATCGGCCTTGAATTCATCACGCAAAATGGCTTTCACACCGTGCAACAGCTCATCCAAGCCGCCGCGCGCATCCAGCAAGCCCAGGGCGAGGCGCTGCACCCGTTCTGCCAGCCGATCGTTGTCGCGCGCGATAGCGACCAGTTCCAGCAACTTGCCGCGCAAGCGCTGACAATGCTCCCGCAACAAGCGGTTCTGGTATTCCAGCAACGACACTGCGGGCTGACAGGGATGCGGAATGTGTAAATCCTCAATGAGATCGGCGTGGGCGCTAAAGAATTCTGGATGATCGCGCAGATAAGCGACCACGGCCGGCTCAGGGTCTGACGCCTCATGATCCTCGTTTATCACTCGATCCACCCCTCGAAGACTGTGGTTGCCGGCCCGGTTAAAGCCACTGCTTCGCCCTCGCCAGCCCAGTGAATATCCAAAGGGCCGCCAGGCAGCTCTACGCGGACATTCGGCCACAATAAACCCCATAAACGCCCCACTACTACCGCCGCACACGCACCGCTACCACAGGCCAGGGTCTCGCCGACCCCCCGCTCGAACACCCGCAGCCGAATCCACTCCGGCGTCACGACCTGCATGAACCCCACATTGACACGCTGGGGAAAACGTCCATGCCGTTCCAGCAAGGGACCAAGATGGGCGACCGGGGCGCGCTCCACGTCGTCCACCGCCAACACCACATGGGGATTGCCCATCGATACCACGCCCACCTCCAGATCCATCCCATCGGCGGCGATCATATAACGGAGGGACTGCTCAGTCGCAAAGAACGGAATGGCGGTCGGCTCCAGCCGGGGCTGGCCCATATCGACCATGACCCGCCCATCGGCCAGCAATTGCATCCGCAAGAGGCCAGCCGCCGTCATGACGCGCAGATCGTCCTTAGCCGTCAAGCCCTGATCGCGGACAAAGCGCGCAAAACAGCGCGCACCATTGCCACACTGCTCGACTTCGCTACCGTCCGCGTTGAAGATCCGATAATGGAAGTCTACCTCTGTGGAAGCGGCGGCCTCCACCAAGAGCACCTGGTCGCACCCGATGCCAAAATGGCGGTCCGCTAACTGTCGAATGCGTTCTGCTGTCAGCACCACAGGTTGGCGCAGGCCGTCAATCACCACAAAATCGTTACCAAGTCCCTGCATTTTGCTGAATTTCAGTTTCATAGCCATTTGATTTTAGCAGAATTTAGGGCATTTTAGAATAGCGAGAGCCTAGTACAGGCAGGTTGCTCATGCGGATCACTCTTTTCCATCCTTTGCTGATCCTGACCCCTACTTCCACCAATCCCCAAAGGGTTGCCACGTTGCTGGGCGCTACCGATCGCTGCTCTTTTCAGAACGCCCACTACTCTCGTTGCTCACCGAGCGCCTTTTGCTGGCCGCTTAAGGTTTTATCCTGAGGCGTGGCCACTTGGCAAGATTCGCTTCCTTCACCTCCTCAGTTACGACCAGTCCAAGCGACTTTGTACAGATCGAGTCGCCGGTCACGGAAATTACGCACACTGCCATGCACCCGCATCTCCTTGAGGCTGTCCAGATCTAAGTCGACAATTAAGGTCATTTCGGTATTCGGGGTCGCTTCGGCGGCAATAGCATCGTGCGGAAACGCAAAATCCGATGGGGTAAAAACCGCAGCCTGGGAATACTGCATATCCATGTTTTCTACTTTCGGCAAATTGCCGACGCTGCCGGAAATCACCACATAGCATTCGTTTTCGATAGCCCGCGCTTGGGCACAACGCCGCACCCGCAAATAGGCGTTTTTGGTGTCGGTCCAAAAAGGCACGAACAGGATTTGCATTCCCTGATCGGCCAGTAAACGGGGCAGTTCCGGGAACTCCACGTCATAGCAGATTAAAATGCCGATCTTACCCACATCCAGTTCGAACACCCGCAGCATATCACCGCCCTGCAAACCCCAATAAGAACGCTCATCGGGAGTAATATGCAGCTTGGATTGCTTGTCCCAGGTGCCGTCGCGCCGACACAAGTACGCGGCGTTGTACAGCGCGCCGCCGCCATATTCCGGCATACTGCCCGCGATAATATTGACATTATAAGCGACCGCCATTTGCACCATGGCTTCCCGTAGCGGCTCGGTAAACTCGGCGAGCTGCCGCACCGCTTCAGCGGTGTTGCGTTGGTTGAACTGTGCCATTAAGGGACCGTTGAAAAATTCCGGAAACAGCACAATGTCGGTTTTATAGCCCGCCACCGCGTCCACGAAATACTCCACCTGTTGCAGCATTTCTTCCAGCGAAGCGGTCTGGCGCATCTGCCACTGCACGGCACCGACCCGCACCACCGATTTACGCCCGCCAATCAGGACTTCCTTATCCTCATAGTAAATATTCAGCCATTCCAGCAATACGGCATACGCTTTGGACTCCGCGTCATCCGGCAAATAGCTGGTCACGATGCGCCGCACATGAAAATCGTTGGCTAATTGGAACGTGAGAATGGGATCCACCAGTTCCTTGGCCTTGACCTGTTCCACATATTGCTGCGGGGTCATGCTCGATGCATAGGCTCCATAGCCGGGAATCCGCCCCCCCACCACGATGGCGCGCAGATTTAGCTTTTCACATAGCTCCTTACGGGCATCGTACAGGCGGCGGCCCAGACGCATGTCACGGTAGCTGGGATGAACAAAGACATCCACGCCGTACAGGGTATCGCCGTTGGGATCGTGGGTAGTGATGTAACCATCGCCGATGATCTGCCAGTAGGTATGGCGGTCGCCGTAGTGGCTGTAGTCCACCAGTAAACTGATGGCGGCAGCCACCACCTTGTCGTTGTCCTCAATGCAGATTTGCCCTTCCGGGAAACGGGCGATCTGTGAGGCGAATTGTTCACGGGTCCAGGCGCCATCCATGTTGTGATACACCAACTCCATGATCTCCTGCACATCGCCATAATCCGACAGCCGCAGGTTGCGCAATCTCAGCCGGTGTTGCACCGGGTGTTCAGTGGATTTTTCAGCCATGCTTAGCGCATCAGCTGCATATAGTCACGATACAGGCAGCGATCCATGACTACGGTGAGACCTGCCGTCCGCGCGCGCAGCGCCGCCGCCGCATCGACTACGCCATCCTGTAGCCACAACGCTGGCAGATGCAAGGCAATACACTCGTCCACCAGGCCCGCGACATGGCGGGAATCACGGAATACATCCACCAGATCGACCGGCTCTGGCAAAGCGCGCAAGCTGGGGTATGCCTTCTCCCCAAGCGCCTCGGTCAGGGAGGGATTGACTGGGATGGTGCGATAACCGAAGCCCTGCAATGCTTTAGCGACACCGTGGCTGGCGCGCCCTGGGGTGGCGGACAAGCCGACCACCGCAATCGTCTTCACTCGTTGCAGCAAGGCGCGAATATCTTCACGACTCGGATTGGCGAACGATGCACTCACAAAGGGTTCTCCTGACTGAAAACGCATATCACAACAACAACGCAAAACAGCTTAGCTTATGCCAGCAGGGACTCCCCAGCATACAAATCGGCCAGCGTTTCCCGCCAACGCACCACTTGGAAGCGGTCGCCATCGACCATCACTTCAGCGGCGCGGGGCCGGGAATTGTAATTGGAACTCATGGCAAAGCCATACGCACCCGCCGAGCGCACCGCTAGCAAATCCCCCGGCTCCAGGGTTAATTCACGATCCTTGCCGAGAAAATCGCCCGTCTCGCAGATGGGGCCAACCACATCATAAAGCCGCGTGAGGCCGTTGGCGCGCGGCTCCACCGCGATGATGTCCTGCCAAGCCGCATACAACGCCGGCCGCAGCAGATCATTCATCGCCGCATCCACCACTGCAAAGTGCTTGTCTACCCCGGATTTGAGCAGCTCCACCCGCGTCACCAGAATGCCGGCATTGCCCACGATGGCCCGACCTGGCTCGATCAGGATTTCGTAAGGCGCAGCGCGCAACTGCTCCAGCAGGGCCGCCGCTTGCGTTGCGGGTGAGGGCGGTTCTTCATCGCGATAACGGATGCCCAGCCCACCACCAAGATCAAGGTGATGGAGAGCAATCCCCTGCGCTTTGAGTTGCTTTGCCAACGCCAGCAAGCGCTGTAACGCGGCGACAAAGGGCGCGATTTGGGTCAACTGGGAGCCAATATGGCAATCCATTCCCACCATGCGCAGATGCGGAGATGCGGCAGCCTGTCGGTAAACGGCCAAGGCGTGATCGGCGGCAATCCCAAACTTGTTCTGTTTCAAACCGGTTGCGATATACGGATGGGTTTCGGCATCCACATCAGGATTGATGCGCAAGGAAACCGGCGCACGCTGACCCCGCGCCGCTGCAACCTGCTCCAGCACGGCCAGTTCCGCCTCGGACTCTACATTAAAGCAGCGAATACCCAATTCCAGGGCGCGTTCCAGCTCATCGCGCCGCTTGCCAACGCCGGAAAACACCACCTTGCCAGGATCGCCACCAGCCGCCACCACTCGCTCCAGCTCGCCGCCCGATACAATGTCGAAACCCGATCCCAACCGGGCTAGCACATTCAACACCGCCAGGTTGCTATTCGCCTTGACTGCGTAGCAAATCAGGTGTGGATGGGTACCGAAGGCCTGATCGAAGGCGCGCCAATGGCGCTCGATGGTTGCGCGGGAGTAGATATAGCAGGGCGTGCCGACCGAGGCTGCAATTTGGGCCACCGGTGTTTCCTCGGCGAACAACTGGCCTTGCTGATACAGGAAATAATCCATAAGTTAGGGCTTTGGCGTGGCTGGTTGGTTGGAATCAGCCGGTGACGTGGGCGGCTTGGGTAAAAACAGCGGCCCCTTCTGCCCGCAGCCGGTCAGCGCCGCGATGGCCAACAGCAATAACGCAATCCCAGGACGAGAAATAGCCATTCACTCTATCCTTGCGGTTAAAAAACAGGGATCATCTGTACGCAGTATAGCGCGCAATCCAGCGCGGAGGGCGGCTTGACAAGCGGCCAAGCTTCGCCGCTGATGCCCTTCGACACCCCGCCACGGAAAATATCCCATGTCTGAAGCGCGATTGACGACGGTCGAGATCGAAACCACGGATACTCCCCATTGCAGCATCCTGTGGATGCATGGCCTGGGAGCGGATGCCCGCGATTTCGAGCCGATCGTGCCGCAATTACAGTTACCGCCCAGCCTAGAGGTGCGCTTTGTGTTTCCCAATGCGCCCATCCAGCCCGTGACGGTGAACGGCGGAATGCGAATGCGCGCCTGGTACGATGTGCTGAGCATGGATCTGCCGCGCCGCGAAGATCCCGAAGGAATTCTCGCTTCTGAGCGCGCTGTTCGCGCCCTGCTGGAACGCGAACAGCAGCGCGGCATTCCCACTACGCGCATTGTGCTGGCCGGGTTCTCTCAGGGTGGCGCGATGGCGTTGCACGTTGGCCTGCGCACCCCCGAGCCGCTGGCGGGCATTCTGGCCTTATCCTGCTATCTGCCGCTCGCCGACCGTCTCGAGCAGGAGCGCCACCCCGCTAATCAGCACACACCGCTGTTCATCACCCATGGCGATTACGATGCGGTCATTCCACTACGTTACGGCCAGCAAAGCGCAGCGCTGCTGAAAAGTCGCGGCTATCCGGTGGAGTGGCAGGATTACAACATGGGCCATGAAGTCTGCTGGGAAGAAATCCGCGACATCGCGCGCTGGCTGACGCGCATCTTGGCGACCCCGCCCACCTGAGTCAGGTTAAACTTGCGCGCCTTAGCCGAAACTCAAGCGGAATCTGGCTTTTCTCAGATAGTTGGCCTCAGCCTGGAGATCGGCGCGGGTCAAGGGATGCGCATCCAGCCAGCCGACGGCAAAGCCTAGAGCCAGCCGCTGCCGCCGCGCACTCAAGGTTACTGGCGGTAGCAGCTGTCGGCTGCGGCCCCGATGCAGCACCACCGCCAGCCGTAACAAGACACACAGTCGCGCGGCTGGCTGCGCCCACTCCTTGGGCAGGTACTCGAATGCCTGCTCTGGAAAAGAGCGTCGATGGCGACGCACCAAAGCGGCCAAGATAAGTTGATCACCGCGCGAGAAACCGGGCAAGTCAGCGTATTCCAGCAGATACGCGCCATGCTTGTGATAGTCGTTATGTGAGACCAACAAACCGATCTCGTGGAGGCGGGCCGCCCATTCCAAAAGCCGTTCGTGGTTCTCGGTGGCTAAGCCCCAGGATTCCCGCACTGACTCCAGCAGATCCAACGCCGTTGCGCGCACCCGATGAGCTTGCTGATCGTCCAGGCCAAAGCGGCCAATCAAGGTGGCGATGGTGCGGTCGCGCACATCCTCATGGCGGATGCGCCCCAGCAGATCGTAAATTACGCCTTCCCGCAGCGCTCCGTCCGACACCTCTAGTTGGGCGATCTGCAATGCTTCGCACAAGCCATGCAAAACCACGAAGCCCCCGGCGAAGACCCGGGCGCGGGCGGGTTCCAGTTGCCAGCGAGTGGCCAGGGCGGCCGTGCTGCCGGCATCCAGTAAGGCGGTGCGCAACCGCCGCAACGCTTCCAAAGTGATCCCTTCCCGGCACCAGCCTTCCCGCTTCACCACGTCCTGAATCGCCTTGATCGAACCCGAAGCGCCAGTCGCTCGCTGCCAGCCCCGTTCCAGATACTCCTCGCGCACCGGTTCCAGGCGCAATTGCACGATCAATTCCGCCTCACGCAAGCGGCTTTCGGTGATGCGGCCATCGTCGAAACAACTCCGGCTTAGGCTGACGCAACCCATGCGTAAGCTGCTCAAATGCAGCGGTTCAAATTTCTCGCCGATAATGCATTCTGTGCTACCGCCGCCAATATCCACCACCAGGCGCAGGCCGGGGGCATCCGCCACGCTGTGCGCCACCCCCAGATAGATCAGCCGGGCCTCTTCCTGACCGCTAATAATCTCGACCGGATGCCCTAGTACCTCCTCGGCGCGGAGCAGAAAATCGGCGCTGTTGCGCGCCTGGCGCAAGGTATTAGTGCCGACAATGCGCAACTGTTCCGGCGGCAGATGGCGCAAGCGTTGCCCAAAGCGGGCCAGACACGCTAGCGCGCGTTGCTGCGCCTCCTCATCCAAGCGATTACGCGCATCCAACCCAGCGGCCAGTTGCACCATCTCGCGCAAGCGATCCAGCACTTGCACCTGATCGTTCGTGATACGGGCGACGATCATGTGAAAGCTGTTGGAACCTAAATCGATCGCGGCCACGACATCGGGCGCCATCGCGCATCCTCCCTTTTATTGGCCTGGCTACCCCCTCGGTAGCGAGCGATCGGCGCGCTCACACCGAAGCGCTCTGCATCAATCCTGCTTCAAACCGCGCAACTGGCCCGGGGTCAAGGCCCAGTGCAGGCTACCCCGCCCCACAGCTGTGCGCTCCGGAAATTCCAGTAAGGCGACTCCGCCCTTGCGGAAGATGAGCAGCGAATGCGCTGCGCCAGTCAGCAACAAGCCAGTCAGTGAACTCAACTGCGGCTCGTGGCCCACCGCCACCACGAAATGATCCGCCGGATATTGCCCCAGCCAATCGGCGACGGCCTGCGGCCCTTGGCGATAATGGAGGCTGGCGCATTCCACCAGCGGCGGATCGCCGCAGGCGCGGGCGATAATCTCGGCGGTTTCGCGGGCGCGCAACAACGGGCTATGCGCCAGTACATCAATGCGCCCAATCTGGCTCCGCAGCCGGTTGGCTCCTTTGCGCATTTTCTTGCGCCCGATCTCTGTCAGCGGCCGCTGGGCATCGTCCCCGCCAGCGGCGCTAAAGGGTTCCGCGTCCTCGGCAATGGCATGGCGCACGAGTAAGAGTTTCATAAAAAAATCCCTCGAAAACGACCGGCATCAGTTTATCACTGCCGGGCCATTGCGGGCGGCCCTACCCGCGCCTCGGCGGGGAAATCGCAGGTAAATACGCTACCCACCCCCAGTACGCTGTTAATGCGTAACTGTCCGCCGTGATGATGCAGCACATGCTTGACAATGGATAGGCCCAGGCCGGTGCCGCCACTGCCGCGTGAGCGGTCGCGGTTAACGCGGTAGAACCGCTCGGCCAAGCGCGGGATATGTTGTGGGGCAATGCCTTCGCCATTGTCCTCGACAGCCAGATGAATGCCGGTGGCGTCAGCGAACCAGCGCAAGAGGATCCGTCCCCCCGCTGGGGTGTAACGCACCGCGTTAAAAACCAGATTGGCGAAAGCACTGCGCAAATCCTTGTCACAGCCCAGAATCCACAAATCCGCCTCCGCGTGAACCTCGATCTGGTGGTGGCTCGCGCCGCTCAAGGCCAGAGCATCATCGGCAATAGCTGCCAGCAGCGTGGGTACGGCGACGGGCTGGCGCGGCAAGGGCTCCTTGCGCGCCTCCAACCGCGCCAGCAACAATAAATCTTCAATGATCTGTAGCATCCGGCGTGACTGCTCCTGCATTCGGCCTAGCGGTTGCCGCCATAGTTCCAGGGCCGGGGCGTCTTTGTCGAGTAACGCCTCCAGGTAGCCGATGATGACCGTTAACGGCGTGCGCAGCTCATGGGAGAGATTGGCGACAAACTCGCGCCGCATCTGCTCCAGCCGCCGCAGTTGCGACACATCTGTCGCCAGCAGCAACCGCTGTTTTTTGCCATAAGGGACCAGTCGAGCGCCGAGCAGAAGCGTCTCATCCACTGGCGAGGAGAATTCGACGCCACCATCGGCCGGACGCTGTGCCAGAAACGCGGTGAAAGCCGGGTGGCGTACCAAATGGGCAATGGGGCGGCCCAAGTCTCGGGTGGGCGACAGACCCAGCAGGGTCTGCGCCGCACTGTTGCACCACGCGATGCGCCCATCTTCCTCCAGAACTACAGCAGCATCCGGCAGCGCGGCTGTGGCCTGCTGAAATTGCTTTAAGACCTTGCCAAGCCTGCGCTTGCGTTTGCGGTTTTGCTGACGTAGCCGGATGATATGGGTGGCGATGCTCTGCCAGACGCCGCCTAGCGCGGGCGGATGCGTGTCCGCAGCACCGCGCAGCCAGCGCTCCAGCCGATACAGTTGCAGCAATTGCCAACTGAAGCCAGATAAAGCCGCCAGCAACAACGCTGGCCATAGGTGGCCCAGCAAAGCACCCACCGCTGCCGCGCCTAAAAAAAGGAGCGCCAAACGCCACCCCAGCGTCGCCCAAGCGGTCGCCATCGTTAAACTCGGGTGGAAAATCGGTAGCCCGCGCCGCGTACAGTCTGAATCAGCACATCGTGGCCATGCGGCTCCAACACCTTACGCAGGCGGCGGATATGGACATCCACAGTACGCTCCTCAACATAGACGTTACTGCCCCACACCCGATCCAGCAACTGACTACGGCTGTACACCCGTTCGGGATGTGACATGAAAAATTCCAGTAAGCGGTACTCGGTCGGACTGAGGTCCAGCAGCGTTCCGCCCGCGCTGACCCGATGGCTGGCCAAGTCCAGCGCCAAGTCCTCAACGCGCAACAGTTCCCCCTCCACGGCGGGCCCACCCCGCCGCAACACTGCCCGAATCCGGGCCACCAACTCACGCGGCGAAAAGGGCTTGGTGATGTAATCATCAGCGCCACTTTCCAGCCCTTGCACCTTGTCTTCCTCCTCGACGCGGGCAGTCAGCATGATGATAGGCAGATCGCGGGTCAGCTCTTCCCTTTTCAGGCGACGCGCGAAGTCAATGCCGCTGATCCCCGGCAGCATCCAATCCAGCAGCACCAGATCAGGTAAGCGTTCCGCGATCAGCGCCTGCGCCTGCCGGGCGTCGGCGGCTTCGCGCACCTCGTAACCGGTGCTAGCCAGGGCGAACAACACCATCTCTCGGATGGATTGCTCATCCTCGACAATCAAAATGCGCTTGGCGTTCATAGTCTCCCTTGATTATTGTCTCTGGCCATCCCAACCTCGCATGGAAAGAAGACCCCTACTCCGGCCTAATTAAGGCCATTTGATGACAGGAAGATGACAAGTCCAGGGTCTGGGAAAGGTGATGGGCTACGCTGCTCCGCAGCCAGCACCATTTTCCTGGTGATAGGGTGACCGTTCCAGGCGCAACCCTGCAAAACACCGCGCTGTTCTTGACCAACTCTCAGGAGACTCTCTGATGAACACGAAACATGCTCGCCTATTGATCCTGGGCTCCGGCCCGGCCGGTTATACCGCCGCGATCTACGCCGCGCGCGCCAATTTGCAGCCGGTGCTCATCACCGGTTTACAGATGGGTGGACAGCTCACCACCACCACCGAGGTCGATAATTGGCCCGGCGATATCCAGGGCTTATTGGGGCCGGCGCTGATGGAGCGGATGCGCCAACACGCCGAACGCTTTCACACCGAGATTCTGTTCGATCACATTCATACAGCCCATTTACAGGAGCGCCCGTTCCGGTTAGTGGGCGATGCCGGAGAATACACCTGTGACGCCCTCATCATCGCCACCGGGGCCAGCGCCCAATACCTCGGCTTGCCTTCGGAACAGGCGTTCATGGGCAAGGGGGTGTCCGGCTGCGCCACCTGCGACGGTTTTTTCTACCGCAACCAGAAAGTCGCGGTGATCGGCGGCGGCAACACAGCGGTCGAGGAGGCGCTCTATTTGGCCAATATCGCCGATGAGGTCACCCTGGTGCACCGCCGCCAGCAGTTCCGCGCTGAGAAAATCATGGTGGATAAACTGATGGAGAAGGTCGGCAACGGCAAGATTCGGCTGGAACTGGATAGCGTGCTGGAGGAAGTGCTAGGCGACGCGAGCGGCGTGACCGGGATGCGCATCCGCGATGTCATCACCGGCGAGTATAAAAATCTGGAGGTACAGGGCGTGTTCGTCGCCATTGGCCATAAGCCGAACACCGAGATCTTTGCCGACCAGTTAGAGATGCGTAGCGGCTATATTCTGGTGAGGGGCGGCAGTGAGGGTGGCGCGACTACCACCAGCCTTCCTGGCGTGTTCGCCGCCGGCGATGTGGCGGACCATGTTTACCGACAGGCGGTCACCTCGGCCGGCACCGGTTGCATGGCGGCGCTGGATGCCGATAAGTATTTGGAGCAGAGATCCTCAAGGCCCGGTTCCTGAGAACCAAGACCCTTACTCTAAAGTCAGCGTGTTAATCGCCCGATAATCAGGTTCCACTGTCCTGTCCCACCCATATCGCCCTATCGCCATGACAACCGAACCACTGCAACCACCGTTCACCCGGTCACAACTGACGCGCGCCAGCAAGTTCATGAGCCTTGTGCTACGACATCGACCGCAACTCATCGGCTTGGTGCTTGATCGCGAGGGCTGGGCGCTTGTTGAAGACCTGATTACCGGCTCTCAAGCCAGCTCCCTGCCTTTATCGCCTGCCCTGATCGCTGAAGTGGTGCAGCACAACGACAAACAGCGCTTCCGTCTCAGCGAGGATGGGTTACGGATTCGGGCCAATCAGGGCCATTCCGTCCCCGTTGATCTGGCCCTGTCGCCGTTGGAACCGCCGATCACCTTGTTTCATGGCACCGCCGACCGCTTTTGGTCCTCCATCCAGCGCAACGGACTGCAACGGCGTTCGCGTCAACATGTGCATCTTTCGGCGGAGTACGCGACAGCGATCCGGGTCGGACAGCGCCATGGCGTTCCTATCGTACTCACAGTGGACGCCCATGCGCTTTGGGAAGCAGGCCAGCGATTTTATCGATCCGATAATGGCGTATGGCTCACTGATGCAGTTCCGCCCACTTTTCTCCATCTGCTTCCGCCGCCGCCAGAAGCGCACTAACCGGAAAACAGGCCTGATTCACTCATGCTTCACCGCAACTTTGCCCATCTCCAGTGCCGCGCGAGGTAGTGCAGTTGTTCACTGAAGTGTGCCGCGCTATGCTGGCAATGCAGTATCAAAAATAAAACCCAATGCGAGCTGGTTGGGCGACAGGCGCGCCATCTCGCATCCAAAGCCGGTTCAAGCTATCCGCAGGGTCTGGCATGGGTTTTTGCTGGGTGGTCTGATCCATAAGCATCTTCTTTCTGGAGGAGAGCATCATGAAAACACTGTATTCAGCTCGTACCATCAATGGCAACGTCAAAATATATGGCCTGAAAATCCTGACCGTTCTGTTCCTGGGTGCCGCAGTCGCCGCGTGTGATTCCGGCCCGACTCCACCAGCCAAAACGCCGTCGGCAGCGACAGCCCCAGCAGCGACAGCCCCAGCGGTCACGACAGCGCTCCCCGCCAAAGTTTACTTTGAAGTCGGCTCAGCGGCACTCGGCGCGAACGCAAGCGCGAGCATCAGCAAAACGGCTGACGCCATCAAAGCTGGAAATCTTCAGGTCGCCATTACTGGCTATACCGACAAAACGGGTGATGCCGCCAAAAACGAAGAATTAGCGAAAAACCGGGCCATGGTGGTCCGCGATGCCCTGAAAGCCGCTGGTGTGGCGGAAGCCCACATCGCCATGAAGCCGCCGCTATTCGTTGAAGTTGGAGCTGGCGGCAATGACGCCGAAGCCCGCCGGGTCGAGATCAACAAGCAATAAGCGGTTCGTCGTCCGGGCCTTTGTGGCGGCGGGCTGAGGCGCTCTGCGCGCCCACCCCGCCGCTTGCAGGTTCAAGCCGCCACGGCCTGGGCCGTCGCTTCGCTAATCGTCGGCGTACGGATCAAATAATCGAAGGCGCTGAGCGCGGCTTTCGCCCCTTCGCCAGCCGCAATCACGATCTGCTTGAACGGCACCGTGGTGCAATCGCCCGCCGCGAACACGCCGGGGAGATTGGTCGCGCCGCGCGCGTCGACCACGATCTCGCCGAACTTGCTCAGTTCCACCGTGCCGCGCAGCCATTCGGTGTTGGGCACCAGACCGATCTGCACGAACACGCCTTCCAGCGGCACGTTGTGCGCGTCACCGCTTTCCCGCTGCTTGAACACAATGCCGTTCACCTTGCCCGCCGCGCCGGTGATCTCCGTCGTCTGCGCGTTGGTGTGCACCGTCACATTGGCCATACTGTAGAGCTTTTTCACCAGCACGGCGTCGGCCTTCAGTTCGGGCATAAATTCCAGGACGGTGACGTGCTTGACCACGCCGGCCAGGTCGATGGCCGCCTCAATGCCGGAGTTGCCGCCGCCGATCACCGCCACGTCCTTGCCCTTGAACAGCGGCCCGTCGCAGTGCGGGCAATAGGCCACGCCCTTAGTGCGATATTCCTGTTCGCCGGGAACGTTCACGTTGCGCCAGCGCGCGCCAGTGGTCAGGATCACCGCGCGGCTTTTGAGGGACGCGCCGTTGGCCAACCGCACCTCGATCAGCCCGCCGGGTTGCGCGGCGGGAACCAATTGCTCGACCCGCTGCAAATTCATGATGTCCACGTCGTAGGCGCGGACGTGCTGCTCCAGGCCGGCGGCGTATTTCGGACCGTCGGTTTCGGGGATGCCGGGATAATTCTCGATGGCCAGGGTATCGAGCACCTGGCCGCCGAAGCGTTCCGCCACCACGCCGGTGCGGATGCCCTTGCGCGCCGCGTACACCGCCGCCGCCGCGCCGGCCGGCCCGCCACCGACGATCAGCACGTCGTAGGGCGCCTTGGCGTCGAGTTTCGCGGCCTCGCGCTTGGCCGCGCCGGTATCGACCTTGGCGATGATTTCCTCGACGTTCATCCGGCCAGAGCCAAAATACTCGCCGTTCAGGAACACGGTCGGCACGCCCATGATCTGGCGGTCTTCGATCTCGTTCTGATACAGCCCGCCGTCGATGATGGTCGCCTTCACCCGCGGGTTGCGCACCGCCATCAGCGTCAGCGCCTGCACCACGTCCGGGCAGTTATGGCAAGACAGGGAAATATAAACTTCGAAGTCGAGGTCAGCGTCCAAATTATCGATCTGCTCGATCACCTCCGGCTCGACCTTGGGCGGATGACCGCCGGTCCATAGCAGCGCCAGCACCAGCGAGGTGAATTCGTGGCCCAGCGGGATGGCGGCGAAGCGCAATTTCATGTCGCCGCCGGCGCGGTTGAGCGAAAACGAGGGCTTGCGCGCATCCACGCCGTCGGTGCGCAGCGTGATCTTCTGGCTCATGCCAGCAATCTCTTCCAATAGATCGTGCAGTTCGCGTGACTTTGCGTCGTCGCCCAAGGTCGCCACGATCTCGAACGGCTGCGTGACGCGCTCCAAATAAGCGGCCAATTGAGTTTTAAGGTCTTCATCAAGCATCGTCATGATCCTCATCGAAAATCTTCGCGATTCGGGCGAAAACGGCCGAAAAAAAACCGAACGGGAGGGCGCATCGAACGCCCTGCGCCGTCCGGCCGGGAGGCGCGCTTGGCGCGCGCCGTCGTGCCGCCGGGAAGCCGTTTAGATCTTGCCGACCAGATCCAGCGAGGGCTTGAGGGTCTTCTCGCCTTCCTTCCACTTGGCGGGACACACCTCGCCCGGATGGCTGGCGACGTATTGGGCGGCCTTGACCTTGCGCAGCAGTTCGGACGCATCGCGGCCGATGCCCAGATCGTGGATTTCGCAAATCTTGATCTGACCTTCCGGGTTGATCACGAAGGTACCGCGCAGCGCCAGACCTTCTTCCTCGATCATCACGTCGAAGTTGCGGGTGATGGTGCCGGTGGGATCGCCGATCATCACGTACTTGACCTTCTTGATCGCCTCGGAAGTATCCGCCCACGCTTTATGCGAGAAATGGGTGTCGGTGGACACCGAGTAAACTTCGACGCCCAGCTTCTGGAATTCGGCGTACTTGTCGGCCAAGTCTTCCAGTTCGGTCGGGCAGACAAAGGTAAAATCGGCCGGGTAAAACACCACCACCGACCATTTGCCTTTCAGCGACTGGTCGGTCACCTCAAAGAACTTGCCATTTTGGTACGCTTGGGACTTGAAAGGCTTGATTTGGGTATTGATTAGGGACATTCGTATTCTCCTCGTGGGTTGATGAAGCTCATGACGCAATCATAGAGGGCGACTATGATGGATTCCAATATATTTTTCCTAAACTATCGTTAGGCGGTTTATATCGGCCATGCTCCTTTCGAGCGGGGCGGAAATTAGGAGTATGCGCCGATCCAAGCGCCCATCATGCGCCAGCGGCGCTATGCTAGCACTTGCTATGCTAGCACTTGCAGTAGCGTTCATGCCTCGGCCTTGCGCTGTTCCTCGGCGAACAGCGCCGCGCCGATCATACCGGCTTGGTTGAGAAAGTGGGCCGGAACCACCGGCACCTGCACGGTAAGGCGCGCTGCAAACTTGTCCAACTTTTTGCTGGCCCCACCGCCCAGCACGATCAAGTCCGGCCAAAATAATTTTTCCATGGTGTTCAGGTAATGGTTGAGGCGATCTCCCCAATCCTTCCATTTAAGATCGGCCGCGTCACGCGCAGCTTCGGAGGCATAGCGCTCGGCTTCCTGACCGTTATCGAGCAGAATATGCCCTAATTCGGTGTTCGGCAGCAGATGGCCATCGCAAAACAACGCCGTTCCCAGTCCAGTGCCAATGGTCACGATCAGCACCACACCGGCCGCGCCCCGACCCGCACCGAACCGTATTTCGGCCAAGCCCGCCACATCAGCATCGTTGGCGACATAAACCGGGCAGCCGGTTTGTTGGGAAAAGTACTCAGCCACCGGCAAGCCGATAAACGTGGCGTCAATGTTGGCTGCGGTGCGGGCGATGCCGCGCTGAATGGCGGCAGGAAAACCAATGCCAATGGGACCCGACCAATGGTGCTGCTCGGCCAGCGCGCAGAGTGTAGCCCCAACGGCTTCAGGCGTAGCCGGACGGGGCGCAGCTAGCCGGATGCGCTCACCGATGAGTTCGCCAGTAACGGTTTCAATGAGCGCGCCCTTAATCCCTGAACCGCCGATATCAATGCCAAGAATATTCATGCAGTGCCCCCTGGTTAATTTGTATGCTGTAACGCTCCAAATACTGGCCGCTCTACCCCTTATAGCCTGTTTAGGTGACCCCTGTGGTGCGCCGCAACACACGGTCGCGCCATTCCCACCCGATTAAGCCCGTCTATGTCGCGAATTCTGCAATTCCATTGGCTCAAGCACCTTAAAAGCCCCTGGTTCTATTGGCACATCGGCCATCGGCGCATTGCGGTCCTCAGTTTACTGGGCAGCGGTGCGCTCCTGTGGACCGGATTTGTAGCCTTGGCCGGCTTCTCATTCTGGGGTGTCGCCCTGGCTTTAGTGCTGGACGCGGCGGGATTTTGGCTGGCGCTGGCATACTTGCTGTTCCTGCGCCCTTACTTGCCAGCCTGGATCGGCTTGCGCGGCAGCGCTGACGCCTTCATTGCCCAACAGGTGGTGGTTCCGGTGCTCCTCGGCTTCCTCGTCACGCGCGTAGTCACCGTTCTGGTGGCAAAAGCCTGCGGCTATACTGCGCCTTCTCTTTCGCCACGCGAACCGGTGTCATGATCTGGTTGCTTCTCTACATCCTGCTGCTGTTCGGCATCGGCTTCCAGCATTGGCTCACGCATCGCGGCACAAGTCTGGATGGCTTTGTGGTCTATGACCGGCAGGCCGACGGCTTCAGCGTCGGCATGTCGCTGGTGGCGTTGGCCTTCGGCGCTTCTTCCGTGTTCGGCCTGGCCGGCTGGGCTTATCAATACAACCTCAACGCCCTCTGGTGGACTCTGTCCGGCGCGCTTTTCCTGGTGATGCTGGCCTTCACCTTTCTGGAGACCGTCTGGAGCATTAAGGGCTATACCATCGGCGACATCATCGCCCGCGCCTTCGGCGATCACATTCGTTTTCTGGTCAGCGCGGTGCTGTTCCTGGCGTGGCTGATGGTGCTGGCCGGCCAGATCATCGCTGGCGGCAATATTCTAGCCCAATTCACCGGGAGCCAAACCTGGGGTTATACGCTGTTTACCTTGATCTTCACCGGCTATAGCTTGCTGGTGGGCCAGGCCAGTACGATCAAAACCGGTTTTCTGCAAGTGCTGGTGATGGTGGCTGGGCTGCTCTTGCTATTGGGTTTATGCCTCAGCAACGCGCCCGCTGCCGTGGCCGCCCGCCCACCAGTCACCTTCCATTTTGGTTTTGACGACGCTTTTACCTTTACCCTGTTTCTGGGGGTTTTCATACCGGTTGGGCTGTCGTATCTGTTTGGGCCAGACATGTACTCCCGGATTTTCCTAGCGCGCGACGTCGCCAGCGCCCGGCGCGGCCTGCTGCTGGCAAGCGCCACCATCGTGTTGATTTCCCTGATAATCGTGGCGATCGGTATCCTAGCTAAAGGTATCGTTACTGTCGCTAAGCCCGATCTGACCATTCAAACTCTGGCTAACCAGTTCTTTCAAGGTTCGCTGGGTGATTTTGTCCTGGTGGCGCTGCTGTCTATTCCGTTATCGGGCGCGGACATTATTTTGATCACGACCGGTACTTTGCTGGGGCGGGATGTGATCAACCATACCCTGCGCATCGTCGGTCACCCGCTCAGCGAAAAGACCCAGGTTTGGCTGATCCGGGCTTGCATGGTGCTGGCGGCGGCGCTCGCTACCGGCTTTGCGCTGCGGCTGCAAGCCATCATTCCCTCGCTGCTGATCGCCTACAAAGTGTTTTCCATCGGCATCGTGCCGCTGTTGTTCCTGGCGCTGTTGCGCATTCGGCGCAGTGCGATCACGGCGATGACCGGCCCCGTCACCCGCCTGGTGGCGATCTATTTGTTACTGTCGTCCCTGGGCGTATTGCTGGTCGAACTGAAATTCATTCCACTCAACTTGCCCAACTACAGCCTGTACCTCTTGCTGGGTAATACCCTGCTGCTGACGCTACTGCTGCGGTTGGGCGGCTCCCCATGGCATCCGCGCGGCGCGGGTGACAATCCTTCTTCTTCCCAGGGAAATGCAGTGTAAAATCCCCGCGATTCCAAGCATTGCATCACATCGACTGAAACCACCCCAAGGAGAGTAACCATGCCTAAGTCCGCACGCCCGCGCCGCAGTGTCCTCTACATGCCTGGCTCCAACGCCCGCGCCCTGGAAAAAGCCCGCACTCTGCCCGCCGACGGCCTGATCCTGGATTTGGAAGACGCCGTGGCCCCCGACGCTAAGGAGCTGGCCCGCAAGCAAGTCTGCGAGGCGGTAGCCGTCGGCGGCTTCGGGATGCGGGAACTCATTATTCGCGTCAATGCCTTATCGACCAAATGGGGTTATGAAGACATCGCGGCGGCCTCAAAATCAGGCGCGCATGCCTTGCTGCTGCCGAAGGTGGAAAGCGCCGACGCCATCCGCCATATGGAAGCGATCATGCGCGCCAACGGTGCGCCCGATAGCATGACGATCTGGGCGATGATGGAAACCCCGCGCAGTATTCTGGAATCGCAGCGCATCGCCGAATCCACGCCGCGTATGGACTGCCTGGTGATGGGCACCTCCGATCTGGCTAAAGAACTGGATTGCGCCCACACCCACGAGCGGCTGCCTTTTATGACCTCACTGGGCTTGTGCCTGCTGGCCGCCCGCGCCTCCGGATTAGCCATCCTGGATGGGGTTTATCTCGACTTGAACGATGAAGCTGGCTTTGAATTCGCCTGCCGACAAGGCAGTGAACTGGGCTTTGACGGCAAGACCTTGATCCACCCCAAGCAGGTCGCACCTTGCAACAAGGTGTTCACACCCCGACCGGAGGATGTGGCCTGGTCGCGCAAGATCATTGAGGCGCATACCGCAGCAGCGGCGCGCGGCGAAGGCGTGGTGGTGGTCGATGGCAAGCTGATCGAAAACCTGCATGTCGAAAGCGCGCGGCGTGTGGTGAGCATGGCCGAGGCGATTGCCGCGATGGCGGCGGGCCAAGTCTGAACCGTTTCCCATCCAACACTCAGCGACGGTTGCTAACCAGGTCGGCGCTGGGCGCTGTCGCCCAGCGCCGCCTCGGAATCCGCCTGCTGGCGGCGCTGGGAGTCGTGCTGGCCTTGGCCTGCTGCGAATCCGGTCCGACTGACCGCACGGTCCATCTGGCCGGCTCCACTATGGGCACCCGCTACGAACTCAAGCTGGTGCCTGATCCGGGGCAGACGGTTCCGGCGGATTTCCCAGTCCGCGTCGAGACGCTACTGGCCGACATCAACCGCCAGATGTCCACCTATGATCCAGACTCGGAGCTGTCGCGCTTCAACCGCAATCCCAGCACCGACTGGATCCCCGCCTCGTCGGAACTGGTGACTGTGGCGCAAGAAGGATTGCGGCTGGCGCAACTTACCGACGGTGCCTTCGATATCACCATCGGACCGCTGGTTAATTTATGGGGATTCGGCCCGGAACCGCGTCCGGATCAAGTGCCCTCGGAGGCGGCGATCAGCCAAGCCCGGCAACGGGTCGGATTTCGTATGCTCCAGCTGCGCCAACAGCCGCCCGCCTTGAAAAAAGCGCGTCCGGATTTGTCAGTAGATCTCTCGGCGTTGGCCAAAGGTTATGCAGTGGACCAATTGGCGGCGCTGGCGGAACGGCATGGCATTCAGCATTATCTGGTTTCCATCGGCGGCGATGTGCGGGCCAAGGGCCATAACGGCCACGGACAGCCCTGGACTATCGCCATTGAGCGACCGGTTCCCGGCCAACGCGCGGTGCAGCGTTTGCTTTGGCTCAACGCTCAGGCCGTCTCCACCGCTGGGGATTACCGTAACTTTTTTGAGCAGGACGGGCAACGCTATGCCCATATCCTGGACCCCCGCACCGGCTGGCCGGTGGCACGCACCGTGGCTTCGGTCACGGTCATCGCCGCAAGCGACTTGGAGGCCGACGCCACCGACACCGCCTTGATGGCCGCCGGTGCGGAGCGCGGCTGGCAACTGGCCGTTGCGCACCATATCGCGGCGTTTTTTATTCTGGTCGGCGCAAACGGTGAGGGCTTTAGCGAACGCTACACCCCGGAATTCGCCCCGTTTCTGCAAGCCAACTAATCCTTATCCTTCACTCTTTTTTAGGCTGCCATGAGCACCCCCGCCCTCACCCTTCGCAATCTACGTAAGGTCTACGCTAACGGTCTGGAAGCGGTGCGCGAGGTCGATCTGGAGATTGCACCCGGAGAATTTTTTGCCCTGCTCGGCCCGAATGGAGCCGGCAAGTCCACTATGATCGGCATCATCTGTTCGCTGGTGCGTAAGACTGGCGGCACGGTCACGGTTTTCGGCCACGATCTCGACCGGGAGCTTAACGCCGCCAAACGTTGTATCGGGCTAGTACCGCAGGAATTCAATTTCAACCAATTTGAGCCGGTCGCGGAAATCGTCATCAATCAGGCCGGCTATTACGGCATTCCCCGCGCTTTGGCCGCGCAACGCGCCGAGCAGTACTTGAAGCAGTTGGGACTTTGGGACAAGCGCCGCGAGATGGCCCGCCAATTGTCCGGTGGGATGAAGCGGCGGTTGATGATTGCGCGCGCCCTGGCGCATGAACCGAAGTTGCTGATTCTGGACGAACCGACCGCCGGTGTGGATCTCGAAATCCGCCGCTCCATGTGGGATTTTCTGCGTGACCTCAACACGCGGGGTGTCACCATCATTCTAACGACCCATTATCTGGAAGAAGCGGAAACCCTGTGTCGGCATATCGCTATCATCGACGATGGGCGAATCATCGAAAACACGGGAATGCAGGCCTTGCTAGGCCGTTTGCATACGGAAGCTTTTGTGCTGGATTTGCGCCAGCCGCTGATGGCCGCGCCAGAAATTCCCGGTTATGCGCTACGCTGGTTAGGCGAGCGCACTTTGGAGGCGGATGTCGACAAAGCGCAGGGCATCAATCCCTTGTTCCGGCAGCTCTCGGCACGCGGCATTGAAGTAGTCAGCCTGCGCAATAAGGCGAATCGGCTGGAAGAGCTGTTTTTGCGGCTGGTGGATAAGAATGAAGCGGCCGCCTGAACGGCGGCCAAACGAATCAACGCCGTGGTCCGGCCACGATTTTATCGTCATGCAGCCGGGCAATTTCGGCATCGCTCATGCCCAGCGATTCTGCCAAAATCTGGTCGGTATGCTCGCCCAGCAGCGGCGCGCGCACCGCCGCGGATCGCGCGAATGCGCCAAACTCAAACGGTGAACCGGGCATCAGATAACGGCCAATGCCCGGCTGTTCGACTTCGCTGAACATCGGGTGTTGCGCCGATAAATCCGGGTCTTCCCGCAGCGCCTGGCCGAAGCTGCGGAACACAGACCAGGTGACGTTGTGCGCATCAAACGCCTGGGCGAAATCGCCCACCTTGCGGGCTAAAAACCACGGTTGCAACAAGGCGGTGATGTCATCGCGGGCCTTGAATCGGTCACCTTCCCGGTTCAAATCCAATCCCAGCCGTTGGCCGAGCGCGTCGAACTCCGCTTTCAGGCCGGTGACCTCGCACAAACCATCCCACTGCCGCCGGGTCAGGCCCACTAACATGATCTTTTGGCCATCGGCGGTATGGAATTCATTGCCATAAGCGCCGTAGAGATAATTGCCGTATTTTGGTCGGTCAAACTGATTCACCATCACTTCGCCGATGATCCCCAGATTACCGAGCATCGCCAGCGCCACATCTTTAAGAGCGATTTCGACCGACTGACCTTCGCCGGTCAAGCGTCGATGCCGCTCCGCTGCCAGCAACCCCAAGGCCGCCATTTGGCCAGTGATGCAATCCCAGGCCGGCAACACATGGCAAACCGGTTCAGTGGAATCTTCCGGGCCGGTGGCCTGAGGAAAACCGACCGAGGGATTGACGGTGTAATCCACCGCCGGCCCACCCGCGCGATTGCCCAGCACGGTGAGCATGATGAGGTCTTGGCGATGCTGCTTGAGATGTTCGTAATCCATCCAACCCCGCACCCGGAGATTGGTCAGAAAAATGCCATTATTTGGGCCTGGGGCGCAGATCAGGCGCGTGACGATTTCCTGGCCGCGCGGGGTACTGACATCCACCGCCAGGGAACGCTTGCCCTTGTTCAACCCGGCCCAAAACAGACTTTTGTTATCGTGAGTCACCGGCCAACGGTGATAATCCAGACCGCCGCGAATCCGGTCAAAGCGGATAACCTCCGCGCCCATTTGCGCCAAGGTCATGCCCGCCAGCGGCGCGGCGACAAATGCAGCCCCCTCAACGATCCGCAACCCCTGCAATAGCTTTACCATAAGATGAGTTAGTTCCCCGCACTGTAAAAAAAAAGCAAAATCCCAAGACCACGTTTCATAGCGTCGATAACAGGATAAACACGGTATCCTCGGCCAGTTTAAGAGCCTTCCCCTTCAACAGGGGCGAACTTTCGTAAGGCGTTACAGGATAGACTGGGGTTATAAAGCTGACCCGCTGGGAGCCCCCGACACCCGTGCTGGGCAAGGATTTAAGCGCGGCAAACGCAGAAACGAGCTGCAAACTGGCCGGCAATTCCACCCATTGCTGTTCCGGTGGCTCCACTAAAAATTTCGACCGATCATCCGCTTTGATCTTCAAAACGGCGGCGAGCCACCAATCGCCGCCCGGCGCGAACTCGCCCGTTTGCCATTCGCCGGATAGGATCTCCGCTGGCAGGTTGATAAAGCGCTTTAGCGCCACGATGTCAGTCTTCATCTCGGTTCCTTTCTCCGGTTGCTCGGCATGACCGCCACAACTCATCGACAGAAAAACCAGGCAATACAGCAGCCAACTCCACCGGTTGCGCGCTTTTCTCATGACCGCGCCCCCATTTGACCACTGGAGCAGACGCTGCGGCCTTCAACGCCATGGCCGGGTTGCGCTCGAAAAACCGCCCGTGGCCAAGGTGCCGTATTGCCATTTGACAATCCTGCGCAATTCCGCTGTTTGATCGAATTGCTGGCCCAAACCGGTAATTTCAAAGATGCCATTGTCGCTGTCCGGAACGCCCGTGGCGATATCGTGTTGCCCAGGATTGAAATTGTAACGGTCTTCGGCGTGCAAGGTCATATCCAGCTCAAACCAGGTTTTGCCGTCTTTCTCCGAGACCGTGACCATGCCGCTCAGCCAGATGATATGGCCGCCAATGGCTTTCTGCCAATTTTCGGTGGCCGGATAGGGAAACAGGCTATCACCGCCGCAAGAAATCGGCCCGCCGGTAATACTGAAAGTGCGTAACGACTTGTGGCTATCCCATACCTCTTCGGCCCCGTCTTGAATATCCAGCATGGCGTTAGCCAGGGTGATGCGGCCGGAGTCGTCGTTCAGCACATATTTTTCGTAGGAAAAGGTGCGCGTCCGACCCCCGCCGTCTAGGAAATGCCGGTAGGCGCTACACCCATCGGCCAGGTCGGGCCTGGCCACTTCCGCTATTTCCAACTTGGCACGCCATTTGGCGAGGGCCAGATAGTCCGAGGCGGTGGGGGCGCGTCTTGCGAATTTATCGAGAAAGCCATTATCAAATTTGATCGAGGCCGGACGGAGCGGCGCGCCCAGGACGTACCGAGCGCCAAAAAAACGCGGCGAAGGTACGGTGCTGGCTTGCGTGGGCAGAACACCTGCGTCGCGTTCCAGACCGCGCGGGTTCGGGTTGCCCTGGTTTCTAACGCGGGGATTCCAATTTGGATCGTCACTGCGATTGCCCATCACCTTACTCCTTGTCGGCGGATTAAAAACTCAAGAAGCCCAGCGGGTGCAGCTTTGATGGGCCAGGAGCATTCAGCCCATCAACCCGGCCTGTTGGGCGCGCTCAATGATGGCGCGGCACATGCGGAGCGACGCCACGTCGATCATCTTCCCCTTGACGCTGATCGCACCCCGACCGTCCCGCAACGCCGCTTCGTAGGCGTCCAGCACCAGCCGCGCCCAGGCGATTTCCTTTTCGGACGGCACAAAAACATGGTTAACGGTGTCGATCTGGCTAGGATGGATGCACCATTTGCCGTCGAAACCCATGGCCCGCGCAATCTTGCAAGCTTGCTGCAAGCCTTCGGGGTTTTTAATGCCGGCGAACGGCCCGTCGACCGCCCGCTTGTCGTAGGCGCGGGCGGCGCTGACGATGGAGTGCATCACATGATGCCAACGATGGCCCGGATACAGCTTGTCGTTTTCGTCCAGCTCGCCGATGGACTCCAGCGGCATCCGCACCGAGGCGGCGTAGTCGCCGGGACCGTAGACGAAGCCTTGCAGCCGATCGGAGCTGGCGGCGATCTCGCGGATGTTGACGCAACCCTGCGCGGTCTCGATCAGCGCCTCGACGCCGATCCGATTGGAGTAACCCTTGTAGCTCTCGATTTGACCGAGCAAGGTATCGACGAAATGCACGTCTTCGGGACGGCCAACCTTCGGCACCACGATCAAGTCGATTTTATCGCCGGCGGCTTCGACGATCTCGACCAGATCGCGGTAAGCAAAGTGGGTGTCCAGGCCGTTCATGCGAAACATCCTGAGCTTGCCGCCGAAATCCAGCTCGCGGTAAGCCCGGATCACGTTGCCCCGGCTGGTCTCCTTTTCCTCCGGCGCGACCGCGTCCTCCAGATCGATGCATACGGCATCGGCTTTGGCGGCGGCGGTTTTTTGAATCATGCCCCAATTGGAGCCCGGCGCGAGCAGCACCGAGCGTTCCAGTCTTTCGCTCATCGGATGGCTCTCCCAAAAAACGGTCGCCCGTCGCCGTTCGAACCGGCGGCGACGGGCGCGCGGTGAAAGATTAAATGACCCGCTTCTTGCGCAGCTCGCCGATTTCGTCCGCGCTCATCCCCAACAAATCGGTCAGGACCGAATCGGTGTGCTCGCCGAGCTTGGGGCCGAGATGGCGGATTCGTCCCGGCGTTTCCGACAAGCGGGGGATCACGTTCGGCACGATCACGGTCTCGCCCAGATCTTCGACGTCGACCGACATCAGGTTGCGTCGGGCGTGAAACTGGCGGTCGCCGAAAATGTCGGCGATGTTGTTCAACGGCCCCGCTGGCGCGCCGGTCGCGTAGCAGCGTTTCAACACCTCGTCGCGGGTCAGCGACCCGCACCAGTCGCGCACGATTTCATTCACGTCGTGGCGGTTCTCCAGGCGGGTTTTCTGGTCGCCATACAGGCTGGACGAGGCCAGTTCCGGCCGCCCCATCGCTTCGGCCAGCCGCGCGAACAGCTTGTCGGTGGCGCAGGCGATGGCGACCCACTTGCCCTCCTCCTTGGTCGGGAAATGGCCGTAGGGACAGGCGAAATCGTTGTGGGTTGGCCCGTGGCGCTCGCGCACCTGCCCGAACATGGCGTAGGCCGGCGCCAGTTCGTCGGTGCAGCGAAACACCGATTCGTACAGCGCCGCGTCGATATATTGGCCGATGCCGGTCTGCTCCCGGTAGCGCAAGGCCATCAGCACGCCGAGACAGCCGTAGATACCGGTCAGATAATCGCCCAAGGTGGTCGAGCCCGGCGTGACCGGCGTGCCCTTGGGCATCCCGGACAGATAGGCGATGCCGCCGACGGCGTGGGCGATGCGGGCGAAGCCGGGCCGGTCCTTGTAGGGGCCGGTCTGGCCGTAGCCGGTCACCCGCAGCATGATCAAGCCCGGATTGATCTCGTGCAACGTCTCCCACGGCAGGCCCCATTTTTCCAGCGTGCCGGGCCGGAAGTTCTCGCACAGCACGTCGGCCTTTTCGATCAGCTTCTTGAACACTTCGACGCCTTCGCGGCGGTGCAGGTCGATGGTGACCGATTTCTTGTTGCGGGCCTCGCTCAACCACGCCAGGGTGTCCCCGCGCTGGGTCGGCGTGCCGTACTTGCGGCAAATGTCGCCGCCCATCGGATGTTCGACCTTGAGCACGTCGGCGCCGAACTCGCCGAGTATACCGGCGCAGTAGGGGGCCGCGATCACCGTGGCCACATCAATGACCCGGATGCCGGACAGCGGCAAATTTTCTTCGCTCTTAGGCGTGGTCATAACGAACGCTCCTGGAAATCTTGATATTGAACCAACGGCTTAGATGATCTTGCGCTGGCGCAAACGCTTGATCTCATCGGGCGAAATATTGAGCAATTCCCGCATGATCTCGTAGGTGCCATCGCCCAGCGCCGGCCCCAGGTTGGTGACCCGGCCGGGCGTGGCCGACAGCGTGGGCACTACGCCGGGAATCACCACTTCGCCCAAGCCCGGCTCTTCGAGCGTGACCAGGTTGCCGCGCGCCTGAAAATGCTCGTCCTCGAAAATATCGGCGATGCTGTTGAGCTTGCCGACCGGTACTTCACACCGGAGGCAACGCTCCAGCACCTCATCGCGCGGCAACGAACCCACCCATTCGGTCACGATCTGATTGACCTCATTGCGGGCGGCCAAGCGCTTGCGTTGCTGGCCGTAGAGCGCGCTAGAGGCCAGCTCCGGCCGCTCCATCGCCTCGGCCAGCCGCTCGAACATCTTGTCGGTGGTGCAGGCGATGGCGACCCACTTGTCGTCTTGGGTGCGGAAATGGCCGTGCGGCACCGCCACGAAACTACCCGAACCTTCGCGCTCCCGCACCTTGCCGAACAGGCCGTAGGAGGCGGCGATTTCGTCCAGTTGCCGGAACACCGACTCATAAATCGCGATGTCGATGACCTGGCCACGCCCAGTCTTTTCGCGGTGGCGCAGCGCCATCATGATGCCGATGGCGCCGTACAGGCTGGAAAAATAATCGCCCAGCGGCACCGTGCCGGGCACCACCGGCGTCTCGCCGGGAAATCCGGCCAAATAGGACAGGCCGCCGAAGGCATGGGCGATATGGGCGAAACCCGACCGCCGCCGGTAGGGGCCGGTCTGGCCGTAGCCAGACACTCGCAAAAACACCAAGCGGGGGTTGGCCTCGCTCAACACGTCCCAGCTTAAGCCCCATTCCTCCATGGTTCCAGGCCGGAAATTCTCGATTAACACATCCGATTTGGCGATCAACTTCAAAAAGAGCTGAACGCCTTCGGCTTGACGCAAATCGATGGTGACCGACTTGCGATTGCGCGCCTCGCTCAGCCAGGCCAGGGTGGCGTCGTGGCGCTTGGTCGGCGTGCCGAAGCGACGCATCGGGTCACCGGCGATGGGATGTTCGATTTTCAGCACTTCCGCGCCGAATTCGCCCAGCACCGAGGCGGCGTGCGGGCCGGCCAGAAAGGTGCCGAGATCCAATACCCGAATGCCGCTCATCGGCAGTTTCGGTTCCGCGTCCGGCTCGCGGCCCGCTTGGTTTTCGGGAAGCTCGGCAGCGTTGGGCGCTGGAGCGGTGGCTTCGATCGTTTCGTCTGGCATGTTGGTTCCTGGATTGTTTCGCGGCGGATGTACCTTACTGCTTTGTTTTCTTTCTTTATTCATGAATGTTCTGCGGCGGTTACACTCTGCTGAAAAGGCGTTCTTGCAGTATAGTAGTTCTTCCGATTTTTCCACGAGGGAAAGCCACCGTGATTCTGGACCCGTCCTGGTTGGGGCGACTCCGCAGCCATGCTATCGCGCTTTACACCATTCTGGTCAAGGAAACGCTACGCTTCGCGCGCATCTGGATTCAGACGCTCTTGCCACCGGCTATCACTACTGCGCTGTACTTTATTATCTTCGGCAAGCTGATCGGCGCGCGTCTGGGTGAGGTGGACGGTTTAAGCTACAGCCAATACATTGCGCCGGGTTTGATCATGATGGCGGTGATCACCAACGCCTACTCCAATGTGGTGTCCTCCTTCTTCAGCGCCAAGTTTCAGCGGCATATCGAGGAGATGCTGGTTTCGCCGCTGCCCAACACCATTATCGTCCTGGGATTCGTCGGCGGCGGTGTGGCGCGCGGGCTGGCGGTGGGAATCGTCGTTACGCTGGTTTCCTTATTCTTCGCCGATCTGCATTGGCAACACCCTGGGATGACCCTGGCGGTCATCGCACTCACCTCAGTGCTATTGGCGCTGGGTGGTTTGATCAATGGCATCTTCGCCAAAAGCTTTGACGATATCTCCTGGGTGCCGACCTTCGTGCTGACGCCGCTTACTTATTTCGGCGGCATCTTCTACTCCATCCAGATGTTACCGCCGTTCTGGCAAGACGCCTCGCGTTTCAATCCCGTTCTGTATATGGTCAACGCTTTCCGTTACGGCATTTTGGGCGTATCGGACATCGACCTCGCGCTGGCCTTCGCGATTCTCCTGCTGCTCATCGCCCTGCTGTTTGGCTACAGCCTATGGCTGCTGAACCGAGGCACCGGCATCCGCAACTGACCGCCTATTTTTAAGACACCATCGGCAAACGCCTATGGTGCGTTTTACGCGCATTTGCGACAGCTTCATCTATGCTTAAACGCAAGGCTCGGCGCGTTCGTCGCCAGCCTAAGCGAGCCAGGGCCTTAGCGCCCATAAAAAAATCTATTGAGGAGCAATCGTCCTATGTGCAGCAAAAAAACTCTCTGCGCCGTTCTTGCTGGAGCCACCTTGTCCCTCCTGGCTGGCATCGCGCAGGCCGAGATTGTCATCAAATTCTCCCATGTGGTCGCCGACAGTACCCCCAAAGGTCAGGGCGCATTGATGTTTAAGAAACTGGCCGAGGAGCGGCTGGCGGGCAAGGTCAAGGTCGAAGTGTTTCCCAATTCCCAATTGTTCGGCGATGGCAAGGAAATGGAGGCGCTGCTGCTCAACGACGTGCAACTGATCGCCCCGTCGCTGTCGAAATTCGACCGCTACACCAACCAGATTCAGGTGTTCGATCTGCCGTTTCTATTCGACGACATCGCAGCGGTCCACCGTTTCCACACCAGCGCCGCCGGTAAGGGCATTCTTAACTCATTGTCCAAGAAAGGTATGACTGGGCTGGCCTATTGGGACAACGGCATGAAGCAGCTTTCGGCCAAGAAAGCGCTGAAGATGCCAGACGATGCCAAAGGCTTGAAGTTCCGTATTCAGGCGTCCGACATTCTCGAAGCGCAGTTCAAAGCGGTCGGCGGCGTGCCGCAGAAACTGGCTTTTGCCGAGGTCTATCAGGCGCTGGAAACCGGCGTGGTCGATGGGGCCGAAAATCCCTGGTCAAATGCCTATTCGCAGAAATTCTATGAGGTGCAGCCGTTCTTTACCGAATCCAATCATGGCTATTTGGGTTACATGGTGGTGGCCAACGCCAAGTTCTGGAGCGACCTGCCCGCCGATGTGCGTGAGACGCTGGAAAAAATCATCGCTGAGGTGACGGTTGAGGTGAACAAGTCCTCCAGCGCCCTCAACGAGGGTGATCGCAAGAAGATTCAGGATTCCGGCAAGACCCAAATCCTGCCGTTTACCGCCGAACAGCGTGCGACCTGGCAAAAAGCCATGCAACCGGTCTACGACAAGTTCACCGACAAGATCGGCAAAGACATCGTTGACGCCGCCCGTGCGGCCAACAAGCCCTGATTAATACCCTTCCCGTTCCTCCCCATCTTGACCGAGGGGGAGGATCGTTTGTGTTTGCGCTGGAGGATTTCTCATGCTGACCCGCGCCGTTCATCATCTGGAGGAAGGGTTTATCGCGCTGCTGCTGGCGCTGATGACCATCATCACCTTCAGCCAGGTCGTCGCTCGCTACCTTTTCAGCACCGGCTTCGGCTGGGCGCTGGAATTGACCACTTTTCTGTTCGCCTGGCTGGTCTTGTTCGGTATTTCCTACGGGATCAAGGTGGGCGCGCACATTGGCATCGATGTGGTGGTACGCCAGTTCCCGCGCCATCTGCGGCGCAGCGTCGGCTTAATCGCCGTACTGTGCTGCTGCGCTTACTGCATCATCCTCCTGGTCGGTGCCACTGAGTATGTCTACAAGCTCTATTCCATCGGCATCGAAGCCCAAGACTTGCCGATCCCACGCTGGGTTCCCTTCATTATGCTGCCGCTGGGCCTGTTAATGGCTTTAGTACGCTTGCTGCAAGTGGCCTGGAATACGCTGCTCGGTCGGCAGGAAGGTTTACGCCTGGCAGACGAGGCGCGCGAAGCGATTGAGGCTGTTGAAACCTCCGAGATGCTGCATCCCGCCGCTGACCAGCCCCGTCCGGAGAAGGCGCCATGACCACTGCATTTCTATTCATCATCCTGTTTGCGCTGCTGATTATCGGAGTTCCCATCGCCTTCTCGCTGGGTTTGGCCAGTATTCTGACCATCCTGTTCTTCACCAACGACTCGCTGGCCTCCATGTCGCTCAAGCTGTTCGACACCATGGAGCATTACACCCTGCTGGCGATTCCGTTCTTCATTCTGGCCTCGGCGTTTCTGACCACCGGCGGCGTGGCCCGGCGCTTGATTCGCTTCGCCATCGCAGCGGTCGGCCATTTGCACGGTGGGCTGGCCATTGCGTCCGTATTAGCGTGTATGTTGTTTGCGGCGGTGTCTGGCTCTTCACCGGCGACGGTGGCCGCCATCGGCTCGATCGTGATCGGCGCCATGGTCAAATCGGGCTATCCGCAGCCCTACGCCGCCGGCATCATCTGCAACGCGGGCACGCTGGGCATTTTGATTCCGCCCTCCATCGTCATGGTGGTGTACGGGGCGGCGACTGAAACCTCGGTTGGCCAGTTGTTCATGGCGGGCGTCATCCCCGGCATCGTGCTTGGCCTGATGCTGATGACCGCGATCTATATCAGCGCCCGCAAAATGCAAATCCCCACCCAGCCCCGCGCCTCCTTCAGCGAACTGATGGTGGCGGCCAAGGATGCGATTTGGGGCTTGGGGTTGATTATCGTGGTGATGGGTGGCATTTACGGCGGCATCTTCACCGCGACCGAAGCGGCAGCGGTGGCGGCGGTTTATGCCTTCCTGGTCGCTATGGTCATCCATAAGGACATGACCTGGAAGGATGTACCGCATGTGTTCGGCGAATCGGCCAAGGTCACGGTGATGCTGTTGTTCATCATCTCCAACGCCATGCTGTTCGCCCATGTGCTCACCACCGAGCGCATCCCGCAGACCATGGCCGAAACCATCGTCGGTTGGGGTCTGGCACCCTGGCAGTTTTTGATCGTGGTCAACATCATCCTGCTAATCGCGGGCAACTTCATGGAGCCGTCGTCGATTTTGCTGATTCTGGCCCCGATCTTCTTCCCCATCGCCACCCAGCTTGGCATCGACCCGATCCACTTGGGCATCATCATGACGGTGAACATGGAAATCGGCATGATCACCCCGCCGGTGGGCTTGAATCTGTTCGTGACTTCCGGCGTCACCGGAATGCCGTTGTGGGATGTGGTGAAAGCCGCGATGCCTTGGTTGATGATTATGTTGAGTTTCCTCATTATCATCACTTACATTCCCGGCATCAGCCTGTTCCTGCCCCGACTGCTGTTTTGAACCATTGACTGATGGAAAACGACCGGGGCGACCAAGGCCGCCCCGGTTGCGTTATTGCGCTTACCGCTCCATCAACTCCAGTAGCGCACCGGTCCGCTGTCGATATGGATAAAGTTGGAGCGTGGATAGTAGCCGACCCCGCCCGCGCCCAGCGAGCGGGCGGCGCGGTAGAGATCGGAGAGCCGTCCACCCGGCGTGCGCACATCGAGCGCCATCGCCTGCATATGATAGCTGTTGCGCGCCACGCGCCGACTGCCTTCGCATAGACGCTCGTTCGTGGTTGGTGAGCGATAAGCGCTGATGACGTTGATCGGTTGATTCAGCCCCAGTTGTAACTGCACCGCATACAGCTGATCCAGCACATTCGGATCAAACACCTTCACCTGGTTGTTATGATGGTCCCGTAAGGCCGAACTGGCCTGGCTGATCGCCTCGCGGATATAGCCATCACGCGGGGTCCAGTAAGTTTGGCGAAAGTTTTCACCTGTGTTGACATTATAAAATTGTAGATAGCGCTCACCGAGCACAGCGGCCTTTAGCAAATCCGGTGCCAGAGCCAGTGCTCCAGCCCCTCCCATAGTCCATAGCAGAAAACGGCGACGATTTGGATCTATTTGTTTATCTTCATTATTATCAGAAATAGTGCAACCAGATCGCATTGTTTGATGGGCCTGCATTGCTGGATAACCTCCCGGTAATTAGGCATTGTTGGCACTCTAACCAAACCCGGTTTCTTAAATCAAGAATCAGTTATACCAATAGTCTTCTCCATTAAACAACAAAAGACCTTCTATTCCTTTTTCAAAAAGCAATCGTATTTTTTATGTAACGCAACGCCAACGCTGATGAATTAAGAATAAAATAGAATTCATTTAGAAAAAAATGGTGCTGCACAAAATACTTATCTGACTACACTCGCTTTAGTGCAACAACTTTTTTATCAAAAAAATACAAGAAATTTATCTATAAAACAAAAATTATCAAATAGACAAATTAACCACGACTATTGTGCAAGGTCTTTATGAGTAAAGAAAAATTTCCCGTGACACCAGCGATCCGCTTGTTGCGAGACCGCAACATTCTCTTTACCAGCCATCTCTACCCCTACGAAGCGCATGGCGGCACCGCCCACAGCGCGCGCTGTCTAGCGGTGGACGAACATAGCGTGATTAAAACGCTCATTATGGAAGACGAGCGCCATCAACCGTTGATCGTCCTGATGCACGGCGACCGCAAGGTCTCCACCAAAGAGCTGGCGCGAGTGCGCGCAGTCAAGACCATCTCGCCCTGCGATCCCGTCGTCGCCCAACGCCATAGCGGCTACCTGGTCGGCGGCACTTCACCCTTCGGAGTACGCAGGCCCATGCCGACTTGTATGGAAGCCAGCATTCTGCAAGTACCGCGCATCTATCTCAACGGCGGCAAGCGCGGATTTTTAGTGGGCCTTGCGCCTGCCGACGCGCAACGCCTGTTACAACCCCTGCTGGTGCAAGTCGCGGTGGAGGAGTAGTCAATGAGCCAACTCCATTTCATAGCGACTGCCGCCGCCGGGGTGGAACCGGTGCTGATGGCGGAGCTAGCTGGTCTAGGCATTAGCGAATCTAAACAGACACGCAACGGCGCGGCCTTTCATAGCACCCTGGAGCTGGCTTATCGCGCCTGCCTGTGGTCGCGCACCGCCAGCCGGGTGCTGCTAGAGCTGGAAACCTTTGCCGCCACCGACGCCCAAGCCCTTGCCGCAGGCGTGCAGGCGTTCCCCTGGGAAGAGCATCTCGCGGCGGATGGCACCTTAAGCGTCGAATTCAGCGGCGGCGGCCCCGGTATCCACCACAGCCACTACGGCGCGCAGCGCGTCAAGGACGCCATCGTAGATCGCTTTCGCGCCCGCTGTGGCCAGAGACCCAGTGTTTCGGTACATCAGCCTGCAATGCGCCTCCACGTCTGCTGGCGCGATGGCCAAGCCACCTTAAGCCTTGACCTGTCCGGTGACAGCCTACATCGGCGCGGTTACCGCGTAGCAACCGTTATCGCACCGCTTAAGGAAACGCTGGCCGCCGCTCTGCTGCTGAAAGCCGACTGGCCGCCGCTGGCCGCTGCGGGCGCTCCCCTGCTGGATCCTTTCTGCGGCTCCGGCACGCTGGCCATTGAAGCAGCCTGGATAGCGGGCGATCAGGCCCCAGGCCTGCTGCGTTCGTACTGGGGCTTTAGCGGCTGGCTAGGACATGTGCCGACGCTGTGGAACCGATTGCTGGCGGAAGCACGGGAGCGCCGGGAAGCGGGCCGGACGCGCGTCCCTACGCTGTGGGCCAGCGACCACGACCCCCAGGCGGTGCAAGCGACGACCCGTAACGCTGAGCGCGCTGGCGTTACCCAACAGCTCCAAATTGCGCGCCGGGACTGGGCCGAGGTGACGCCGCCCACCGTCGAGCCCGGTTTGCTCATTACCAACCCCCCTTACGGCGAACGCTTGGGCGATGCGACCGAATCCGCCGTTCTGTATGCGCAATTGGGCGAGCGCCTAAAGCAGCATTTCACCGGCTGGCGCGCGGCGGTGCTGGCGGGTAGCACAGAACTTGGCCAACAGATGGGAATCCGCGCCATCAAAACCAACGTCTTTCACAATGGCCCGCTGGAATGTCGGCTGCTGCAATTCCAGATCGCCCCAGAATTCTTTTTAAAGCGGGATGCGGCTCGCCACCGTCTCCATGTCCCTAGATCCACGCCAACCAGCAGCACAGTCGGAGGGGATGACTTTGCCAATCGGCTGCGCAAGAACGCGCGCCATTGGAGCCGCTGGGCTGAGCGGGAAGGGATCAGCTGCTATCGTCTGTACGATGCCGATTTACCGGACTATGCGGTGGCCATTGATCGTTATGAGCAATGGCTGCATGTGCAGGAATACGCACCGCCGCCCAGCGTAGACGCCCATAAGGCGCGCGCACGACTGCAACAGGTGCTCGCCACGCTGCCCACGGTGCTGGGTATTCCACCTGAGCAGATTTTTCTTAAGGTGCGACAACGGCAGAAAGGAATCAGCCAGTACCAGAAACAAGCCGCACAAGGACGCTTTTATCCGGTGCAGGAAGGCCCTGCGCGCCTGTGGGTCAACTTTAGCGATTATCTCGATACGGGTTTGTTTCTTGACCACCGCATCACGCGCCGCCTGCTGGGCGAATGGGCGCGCGGCCGGAGCTTTCTCAACCTCTTTGGCTACACTGGCGCGGCGACCGTGCAGGCCGCTCTCGGCGGCGCGATACACACCACCACCGTGGATTTATCGGCGACCTATCTGGAATGGGCCCAGCGCAACCTGGAGCTGAACGGCTTTTCCAGCTCACGCCATGTTTTGATTCGGGCCGATTGTCGGCGTTGGCTGCTGGAGGCGAGTGGCCACTACGATCTGATTTTTCTCGACCCGCCCACCTTTTCCAACTCTAAAGGGCTAGCAGAATCTTTCGAGGTGCAGCGCGATCACGTCGCCTTCATCCAGCAGGCCATGCGGCTGCTAGGGCCTGGAGGCGCGCTGCTGTTTTCCACCAACCAACGCACCTTCCGGCTGGATAACACAGCGCTGGCGGGCCTGGTGGTGGAAGACTGGAGCCGACGCACGGTCCCGCCCGACTTCGCGCGCGATCCCAAAATTCATCAGTGCTGGCGCTTCACGCGACCCGAAGCGGAATCTTAGCGATTAAGCCCGATGAGGATTGCGCCACACTACTTCAACGCCCCCCTCGTCGCGGGCCAGGATCCGGCATAACACGAAGAGCAAATCAGACAAGCGGTTGAGATAGACCCGCAGCGCTTCACCGACCTCTTCATCGCGCGCCAGCGCGACGACCCGCCGTTCCGCGCGCCGACAAACGGCTCGTGCCATGTGGCAATCGGCGGCAGCGGGTCCGCCGCCTGGCAAAATAAAATCCTTCAGCGGCGGCAACACCCCATTAAAGTCGTTTAACACGGCTTCCAACGCGGTCACATCCTCATCCCGCACCGCTTGATAGCCCGGAATACTGAGTTCTCCGCCCAAATCAAACAGCTTGTGCTGCGCCTCTTGCAGGCAATCGCGGATACTCACGCGCAGATCGTGCACCAACACTCTGCCCACCGCACAGTTCAATTCATCCACCGCGCCAATGGCCTCGATCCGCGCGCAGTCCTTGGCCACCCGATCGCCATTGCCTAATCCGGTGGTGCCGCCGTCGCCGGTGCGCGTATAGATTTTGGAAAGCCGATTACCCATTCGTCGTGTCTCCAAAGCGCCCAATTTACCGTCACATTCCCGGCCCAGATCGTCGATGGCCCTCTCCAACGCGCTGGGTCGGCGCAGAGCATCTTACGCCTCAGGCGCTCATCCTGCCTCACGCGGCAAATCCCATGCCACTAGAGCGCCCTACGCTGAACTTATGTTCTCTGGAAAATTATTAAAAATAAATAATATTCAAACAGTTAATATAAAAAATCAGTGACTTGGAATCATACGCAATAATAGAATAAGCTATTGATATTAATAAATTATTTTATATATCTGCTGTTTTGTCAACAATAATTAATTTTCCTTGTAAATTATTTCCAGTCGATAGCCGATCTCAATAAGAAGATTGCCCAGGAAAAATTTTTAAGGTTTTGTTTTTTAAACAAAATTATAATTTTCGTCAAAAAAACAAATCAAAAACATAACTCATTATTTTATAAGAGTAAATTTTAAATAATCATTGCTCAGAATGCATTTTTAAATCCAGAAATAATTATTCTTTTGCCAATTAGATACTTGCAAAGCATTTTAAGATCGTGTTTTCATAGTCCAGTCATGCTGTATTGCAGTATGTTCCCGCCTTGGTCTGTTGCGCTGCTAACACCGGTTGGGGAACGTCAGGCGACACCGGCTCCCATACCCAGCAGGGTCAGGCCCGGAGTTGCTTAGGTCGGGTTTATGAGGATCGGCACCGACCGATCTGGGTTGCGGACACCCCTCGCTCATTCGGGATGAGAACCCATCAAGCACACTCTCTATGGCGAAATTATAGAGTTCGTACTGATCAACGACGGAGGTCTTTATGCACTTGACGGAATCTGTGAAGGATAGGCTAGCGTTCGCCCTGAAGTCAGGCGCTGTGGGCGCGGTGCTGTTGCTAACCGCTACAGTCTGGGCTCAGCCACAAGATATCGATGTAGATGGCGAACAAGTCGCCCTCCTCACGACCGCTATGCTCAGCGATACGGTCACCGACCGCCAAAACCGGGCCAGCCTCTTCCCCGCTGATGCCGCCACCGCCGCCACCCTAGCCCACCAGCGTAGGCTCGACCGCCTCGCTGACCACATCCAGGATCGCTACCAGGTCACCGATGGCAAAGCGCGGCGGATCGTGGACGCGGCGATTCGCAGTGCGGAAACCCATCAACTGGAGGCGGAACTTATCCTCGCTATCATCGCCGTGGAATCGATGTTCAATGAGCGCGCCGTGAGCCGCGTGGGTGCGCGGGGCCTGATGCAGGTCATGCCTGGTGCCCATTCCAGTAAGGTTCGGGAAATCGGTGGCCGCCACGCACTGTTCGATCCCGCCAAGAATATTTATACCGGCGCTCAGATTCTCTCTGATTATCTCGACGATCAATCCGGCAACCTGCGGCGGGCGCTACTGCGCTACAACGGTAGCCTGAATCTGCGCAGCTCCGCCTACCCGGAGAAAGTCATGCGCGTTTACCGCGATCTGCGCAGCGCCACTACCGAAGGCTGAGAGCGTCTTATGACCCTCCTTCGCTTGAGGGAGGGAGCAACTGCTTTTTAGAGGTCGTGGATTTGCGCCGCTGGGTTTTTGATCGTCCATAATGGATGATAATAAATGAATCCGACCGCGTGGCGCTGGAACCCATGTCCCCTTCCCAAGTCGACCCCACCTTCCTCACCGCCCAACTGCCCCACCGGCCGCTGCCCCCCGTCGAGCGCTGGGATCCGCCGCTGAGCGGCGTCATGGATTTACGCATCGCCCGCGATGGCCTGTGGCATCACCAAGGTCGGCCCATCGAGCGTGAGGCGCTGGTGCGGTTGTTTGCATCCATTCTGCGCCGCGACGCCGATGGTCAGTACTATCTGGTCACACCGGTGGAGAAATGGCGTATTCAGGTCGATGACGCACCGTTTCGAGCGGTGGCCCTGTGTGCGAGCGGCCACGGCAAAGCCCAAACGCTCACCTTCACCACTAATATTGGTGATGTTGTCACCGCAGATGCCGAGCATCCCCTCATCGTCGAATATAGCCGTTCTGATGGCCAGCCATCGCCTTATCTTGAGGTGCGCGGCCGGTTGCGCGCGCTGCTCACGCGCGCGGTATTCTTGGAGCTGATCGACTTGGGCGAAGCGCGCGCGACCCACCAGGGTCCACTCTATGGAGTCTGGAGCCAGGGCCAGTTTTTCAGTCTCGGCTCACTGGACGAGCAGAGCTAGTCGTGCGCCGCATCCTGCTCTCTTTGCTACGCCAATTGGTGCTGCTCCCTTCCCTAGCACTAGTGGCCTTGATTCGTCTGTTGAAATGGCTGATCGCACCGCTGGCCTTGCTGCCGCAGTTGCTGATTGGGGTTCCGTTGACTCTCCTTCACCTGCGCCAGCCGTTGCGTCCACGCTTTTTGCCGGTGCAACTGGTTGAGTTGCCAGACACAGCCTGGATTGAATTCACTGACGCTGCTGAGGCGCTAGCCGCTGACGGCTTTATTCATTACGGCGACTTCCGCTGCAATGAGCTGGTGCGCAACGCTGTTGCCTGGCTGCGCCTGATGGGACAGCCGCTACAGGGGGTTGGGGCGATTGCGGTCTATATTGAGAGCGGCGACGGCATCCAGTCCGCGCGGCGCTTTATCGAATTCGCCACCGAATTTCACGACGGCCGGGTACTGACGCTCAACAATCTGGGCCTACCCTACAGCCTGCCCGCCCCCGACTATCTGGCGCGGTTTCAGCTTAAGGATGTGTGGGAACCACGCGCCCTGTATGTCCTGCACCACGGCTTGGTCACCGCCTTGGCACAACCAGTCAACCTAGCCAAACTCGAACAGGCGGTCAATGATCCTGCAGGCTTGCTGGCCGCCAGTTATCAACGGGAAGTTCAAGCCCTGCTGGCGCGTGGCTGGTTGCGCGCGGATACGACCACGGGCTCCGCCCGGCTGGGGCTGTGGGGTGCGATCACCGGCGTGTGGCGGCAAGCCTGGCCGCTGGCCAGTCTGGTGGTGCGCGCTGCTGACCGCCACACCCGCCGACTACTGGCCGCGCATGGCCTCCACACCGCCGGGTTCACTGGAGCCGCACCGGGCATCGTGGTCGCTCGGCACCGGCTGCCAGAACCGGCGCAGTTCGCCACGGTGCGCGCCGGTTATGCGCTGGCGTTGCCGCTCGCGCAACGCACCGACCTGCACGCCGTGCTGGAAGCTGTGGTGATAGAATTGGATCGTGACACCGCCGGCGCGGTGGTGTTACTGGAATTTCGTTACTCGTTTCGCAGTTGCGTTGATGAGCCACAACGTCGAATTCGTCGGCTGCGAGGCTTTGACGTGTTGCTCGCTCCAGAAGTGGGCACCTTGGCGGTGACCGCCATGGAACGAGAATTTGAACAGGCGGACAACGCGGAAGAATGGGCTGAACTCACGGCCAGCACGCCCCTGGCTCCTCTTACGCTGGGTGCTTGGCTACAGGATCTTGACCAGATTTTACCGACCGCCTTGACCGCCCTCGCCGCCCAGGCTGGAACAGATCAAGTATTGCCAGATTCGGCGGCGCTGTACGGTAACGAGGACGGCGCGCCCTATTGGCAAGTAGTAGCCTGGAACGGTGCTGACGATCCCCCGCTGCACGTCATGGTGGATGCGCGTTCCGGCCTCTTAGCACCTGCTGTAAACCCTGCTTGAGCAACCATCACGGGAGAACGTACATCATGGGAGGTTTCGCCGCCTTTGTCATTGGCCTAGTGATTTTCATCATCATCTTGATTTTCCTCGGCGTCAAATCGGTGCCACAAGGCATGGAATACACCGTCGAGCGCTTTGGCCGCTACACCCAGACTCTGACGCCGGGACTTAACTTCATCGTGCCGGTCATGGATCGCATCGGCCACAAGATCAATATGATGGAGACGGTGCTGGATGTGCCCTCGCAGGAAATCATCACCAAGGATAACGCCATCGTTCGCTCGGACGGCGTAGTGTTCTATCAGGTGCTAGACGCTGCCAAGGCGGCCTACGAGGTCAACAATCTGGAATTCGCCATCCTGAATCTGACCATGACCAATCTGCGCACGGTCATGGGGTCGATGGACCTCGACGAACTGCTGTCCAAGCGTGATGAAATTAACGCCCGGCTGCTGCTCGTGGTGGACGAAGCCACCAGTCCGTGGGGCCTGAAGGTGATCCGTATCGAAATTAAGGATATCGCGCCCCCCAAAGACTTGGTGGATTCTATGGCCCGCCAAATGAAGGCAGAACGCGACAAGCGGGCCGCGATCCTGGTGGCCGAAGGCGAGCGCCAGGCGGCGATCCTGGCTGCTGAAGGGCAAAAACAAGCCGCGATTTTGGAGGCGGAAGGCCGCAAGGAATCAGCCTTCCGCGATGCCGAAGCCCGCGAGCGCCTCGCCCAGGCCGAGGCGCGCGCCACCCTGATGCTGTCCGAGGCCATCGGCAAGGGCAACGTGCAAGCCATCAACTATTTTGTGGCGCAAAAATACGTGGAAGCGTTGGGCAAATTAGCTACGGCACCCAACGAGAAAGTGCTCTTGATGCCGCTGGATACCTCAGGTTTGGTCGGCACGCTGGCCGGCGTGGCTGAGCTGGCGCGAGAGGCTATGAATAAAGCGGGGCCGCGCGCGTGAATACCTGGTTGCTGGAGCCGGTCTACTGGAACTGGTGGGTGCTGGGCGTAGTGCTGATGGCGATTGAATCCATCGTCCCCGGCTTTTTCTTTTTGTGGATGGGGGTGGCGGCGCTGCTGGTCGGCGTAGTGCTCACCGTGCTGCCAGGGCTGGAGTGGACTTATCAGGTTTTACTGTTCGCTGTACTCTCAGTAGGATCGTTGGTGGGTTGGCGGTTGCGGCTCCAGCGCCATCCCACCCCCACTGCTGATCCCTTACTCAACCGGCGCGGTCATCAGTACGTTGGACGAGCCTTTACCCTGGACGAGCCAACGCTTAACGGATACGGCAAAATCCGCGTGGATGACAGCACCTGGAAAGTGCGGGTGGCGCAGGATTACCCGGCAGGAACCCGGCTGCGCATCATTGGCGTGGACGGCGTGCTGCTCAAGGGTGTGGCTGAACCCACTAACGGCGGGGGACATTGATGCGCGATATCATTCATCTGTCCACACAGCACCGCGAGCAGTTAGTGGACATCACCGCGCGCGTGGCGGCGATTGTTAAGGCTAGCACTATTCACCAAGGCGTGGCGACCGTTTACGCCCAGGGCGCGACGGCGGCACTAATGATCCAGGAAAATTGGGATGAGAGCGTGCAAAGCGATGTGATTGCGTTGCTACGCCAACTGATTCCGCGGGGCGTCTGGCGGCACGACGAACAGGACGGCAATGGCGACGCCCATCTCAAGGCCGGTCTGGTTGGGCCATCCGAGGTCATTCCGATCATTGATGGTGAACTGGGCCTGTCGCGCTGGCAGAATATCTTTTTCTGCGAATTCGATGGTCCGCGCCACGACCGCCGGGTGATCTGCACCGTGTTGGCCGATAGCGCGGGGTAAATCCAGCGCCGCCGGTATTTAAGCTGCCAAGGCTGCCCGGATTTGCGCCGCCAGCGCTATTAGCTCTTCCGGATTCGCCGGTGTGCGGCCATGGAGCTGCAAGCGCTGCCCTTCCCACATCGGCATGACATGGACATGATAGTGAAACACGCTCTGTCCCGCCGCAGCGCCATTGGTCTGCACAACGCGCATTCCGTCTGGCTGCAAGGCCTGCTGCACTGCGCGGGCGATGCGCTGGACAGCCGCTGTGACCGCGAATAGATCCGCTTCGGCGATGTCCAGTACATTGGGCGCATGGACTTTGGGAATGGTTAGGGTATGGCCTGGGCTGGCTGGCTGAATATCCATGAAGGTCAGGGTGTGCTCATCCTGGCTCACGATGGTCGCTGGGAGTGCGCCACGGGCAATTTTGCAGAAAATGCAGGCAGCGGATTCGGACATGTTGAAAACTCCTTTGGGTGCGGATCAGTCTGAAACTAAATCTCGACCCAGATCAATGGTGAAGTGCGGATCGAAGGCCGGATTCTCATTGATGCCCTGGCGGGCGTAACCGCGGGGATTGCAGACCACGCGGGTGCCGTTGACGTGATAATCAAAGCGGTCATGGGTGTGGCCGTGGATCCATAGCACCACCCGCTCGCTCCCCAATAACGACTCCAGATTAGATACAAAACAGAGATTGAGCGGTGAACCGGCGAAGCGCGGATGGATACTCTGGGGTGATGGCGCATGGTGGGTCACCACCACGGTGGGTCCAGCAAACGGCTCAGCTAGCTGCGCTTGCAGCCAAGCTTGATGGCGTGCGCACAACGCGGCCGCGTCGGCAGGTGAAAAGCGCGTCTCTCTCGCCTCGTCCAGCCAGATCCGGCTAAAATCCCGGATGAAGAGATGGGCTTGGGCGATAGCCCACGCCCGTTGCTCCTCGTCCTCCCATAGCAGGAAGTCGGTCCACAGTGTCGCGCCCAGAAACCGCACGCCATCCAGCACCACTTCATCGCAATCCAGCACCTGAATCAGGGTGCCCTGACTGAGCCGCTTTAATTCCGCCACGGTTCCAGCCATCTCGCCCCCGTAGAATTCATGGTTGCCGGGAACATAGAGAACCGGTCGGGCCAAGGATGACGCCCAGGCAATGGCCTGATGGGGCCGGGCGATGTCGCCCGCCAGAATCGTCACATCAGCGGCGACGCGCGGCGGCTCCAACGCATCGAAACCCAGGTGCAGATCAGAGAGGATATGCAGCTTCATGGGAGCCGAGAGGCTTGGGATACTTTACTGAACCTGATTAACAGCGCGGATTTCCATGCGTACTACTTCCTTGCCCTTTTTCTCCTGGCTAATGCGCACTGGTAGATAGCGCAATGTTGGTGCAACCCAAAACGTGGTCATGCGGGTCTTGCCGGGTTCAAATTGTTGGATGCGTGTTGTAGTGAGGGTTCCCAGCGGGGTGGCCAGCGTTTCTTGGCCCTGATTGCGGATTTGATAACTTTTGATAGCCGTCTTATCGACCAAACGGTATTCACTAGGCAACCGGGCACGCTGCAAATCGTCCCTTACCACCAATTGCAAACTGAGCGGATCGACCACCCCAGACGTGAGCGGCAGAGTTGCTCGCTCGGTGTTGTAGCGCACCTGCACTTGCCGTGCTGTCCAATCAAACTGCAACTGCATCTGCTCGGATTTCTTGCCGGCCGCCAAGTGGCGCTCATAGTCATGGGGTTGGATCGCGCCGTCCCGGAGGGTGCCGCTGGCCTGTTCTTGAACCTCTCCAGAGGCCAGCGCCGCGACCAAGCCGTTGGGGCGTACAGCGGATGTCATCTGATAGGAGTCTGGTGCGGGCATCCGCAGGGTGATGATCGCCTCACCGACCGAAAACCCGGATGCGTACACCTCATAACGGGCCTGATAGGGAGTGAGAAAGCCATCAGCAGCGACCGCAGCTAGCGAGTACGGCAGAAACAAGCCGACCAACAGTGCGGCGGCCCTAGAGAGTAAGTTCATGTGGCGATTATTCCTCACGGACATCAGGATCGTCTTGCGGTTGGGAACCAACGATGCAATGCACATCGTAGACCACTTTAGAAAGGCCGGGGCAAGAAGAGTAGCCTTTGCATCGCCCACCGAGAACCTAGCGGAAACCGGCCCTCGGCAACAAAAAACCCCGTGCAACGGGGCTTTTTGAAAAAAAGTCAAGCCAAGTTCAGGCCACGGTGACGCTCTGATCCAGATAGACATCTTGAATGGCATTGAGGATCGTCACGCCATCAGCCATCGGGCGCTGGAAGGCTTTGCGGCCTGAAATCAGGCCCATGCCGCCGGCACGCTTATTGACCACCGCCGTGGTGACTGCTGCTTCCAGATCGCCCGCCCCCTTGGATTCGCCGCCGGAGTTGATCAGACCGGCGCGGCCCATGTAGCAATTGGCGATCTGATAACGGCACAGGTCAATCGGGTGGTCGCTGGCCAGATCGGTGTAAATCTTCTTATCAAATTTGCCGTAGCTGGAGCCGCCCATATTCAGCGCCTCAAAGCCACCGTTATTTTCCGGCAATTTCTGCTTAATGATGTCGGCTTCGATAGTGACGCCCAGGTGGTTGGCCTGACCGGTCAGGTCGGCAGAAACATGATAGTCCTTTTCCTTGGTCTTGAAGGCGTTGTTACGCAGGTAACACCACAGCACCGTCGCCATGCCCATCTCGTGGGCCATCTGGAACGCCTTGGCGACATCAACGATCTGGCGGCCGCTTTCCGGGGAACCGAAGTAGATGGTCGCGCCAACGGCTGCACAACCCATGTCATGGGCTTCCTTGATGGTCCCCCACATGATCTGGTCGGCCTTGTTGGGGAAGGTCAACAACTCATTGTGGTTGATCTTGACCATAAAAGGGATTTTATGCGCGTACTTGCGCGACATCATGCCCAAAACGCCGTAGGTGGAGGCCACTGCGTTGCAACCGCCTTCAATCGCCAGCTTGATGATGTTTTCTGGGTCGAAGTAGATGGGATTCTTGGCGAAGCTGGCCCCACCCGAATGCTCAATACCTTGATCCACTGGTAAGATACTCAGAAAGCCAGTGCCCGCCAGCCGACCGCAGCCAAACATGCGTTGCAGATTGCCCAGCACCCGGTTATTGCGGTCGGAAGCGGTGAAAATCCGCTCTACAAAATCCGGGCCAGGCAGATGTAAAGAATCCTTGGGAATGGTCTTGCACACATGGCTCATCAGATAATCAGCGTTAGCGCCTAGACGTTCGACAGTTTTACTCATAATGCGGCAGCCTCCTTCAGGTGTGGAACAAGCAAACAGATTATCATTGGGGTTATTTTGAACCAGCCTCGGCGTCGCTTCAATTGGGTTGAGCGCTTGTCTTCCTGGATTTTAGTAGCAAGTGCAGCGATAGGCCCGCTCTGGCGGGTGGGCGACGATCAGAGATCAGCCCAAAATTAGGGTGTAGGTCTGCGTGGGGTCGGTCGGTTGAGGGCGAATACTTATTCTTTCCGATTATTGCCGAAGGTGGCCCGCTACTCATCGGGCAAGCCCTCAAAACCCATGTAGTGAAAATGGCGGTCAAAGGCAAGTCAGGCTTTGGCTGCGTCTTTTTATTCCGTTGGGTCTTCAATGGCCACTTGAAAGTAAGTTGCACACCCTCGGTCGCGCGTCATCAGGATCATGTTTTCAGTGGCGGCATGGGCACCGATGAGAAAATCGGCGAGCACCCGTGTTCGGTGGCCGCCGCGCCCGCGATATTGACGAAAGGCTCGTCCCGCCAGAAAAGCGGCTTCCCACGGCAAGGCATCGTGCCGAAACAATGTTCCGGGCAACAGGGTATTTAATTCTTCAAGGCTTTCCACGACGGCGCTTACTTCGGCATAGATTATCGGGTTGATGACCAGAACCCCCACACTCCCGCAGCGAATCAGACAATCTCTGGAAAGGGAACCAAAGTGAGCATCCGCGCCGATCACATCCAGCAGCACATTAGTATCGACCAGATAGGCATTCATTCGCGCAACAGCGCCATCAGTTCATCCGTACTGCGATTAAAACGTTTGCGTCCGTACAAGGCCTGAATTGCAGCCGCTTTGGATGCAGGGCTGGCCACCAGTCGAAGACCACTTTCGTCAGGGATGAACTGCACTTCCGCGTTGGGTAGAAAGCCATAGCGTTCGCGGAACTCCTTGGGGATCGTGATTTGTCCTTGTTCGCTAATTCTCATATCAGGTCTCCAAAAAAATCGCCCGCGCTGCGCGCGGGGATCAAAAAGCAAAATCACTGTCCGGCGCGCACGAGGCGAACGTGGTAGGCATAACTCCGGTAGTTCCAGTAGTCATGGCCGTAGTTGAAGCTCACGCCCCAGGCGTCGCCGGAAATTCCGGCAATGGGCGAGGCCGACCAGAAACCCGACGCCGGCGTATTGGGAAATGCCGTGGTGTCAATGGTCGGTCGGGAATAGCCCTGTCCTTTGCACCACCGCGCTCCCGTGTCTTTATCATATATTTCAAAGCCCGTGGAGCAATACACCAAGCTGCGCAATTCCTCGCGGCTCGGTACCCGCCAGCCACCGTAAGCGGCATTCTGCACATCTTGCCAGGTATATTCCGCCGCCTTGCCCGTACACGTCCCGCCATTCCACGTCTGCCCCAGCGCACAACGCAATCGCCGCCGTCGCCCATCTCCAGCGTCTTGCGCAGCAGATTCAGCCCAAACAACACGGTGCCTTGCGTATTGGCAATATGGGTTTCCGGGGAAGCCAGCGCATTTGGCCCGCTGGGTTCCTGCATGTAGCCAAAGCCGGGATACACGTCGAATAAACTCGCCATCTTCACCAATTGCCGCCCCAGCGCCTCATCGAATTTGCGATCTCCAGAGGTCGAGATCATCGGGTCCGATAGCGAAAACGTCTTGGCACCATTTTCCGCAATCACCCCATCTAAAGCGCCATTGCGCAGACAACAGCCCCGCACGCTGCTGAGAGAAAACGCATTGGAAACTCCACAAGCGCAGGCACCCGCAATGCCAATCCCGTATCGAATAAAATCACGCCGTCTCATCATGTGAACTCTATCAATGCACGCCTTCTTGAAGAACAACCCTGCTCATCCAATTCACTTTGGAGTACGCACCAACCGAACCGGACCGGTATCGTGCTGATCGTCCCGAACGTCACCGCCAAACCTGAAATTCACATCCCACGCATCGTCGGCATTTTGACCCTCCGCCGCGCCGGACCAGAACGCCGATGCCGGGGTTTTGGGGAACGCCACCGCATCAATCGTCGGTGGGTCAAAGTCTCCCTGACAGGGCTGATTCTTCCTTCATCTTAGTCTGACAGACCGGGCCGATGCTTCTGACAGATGCATCAAAATACAATCAGATTCTATCAAAAAGACTGCTCTCCAGAGAAATAGGCCCGATTTGGCGAAGCGGGCCAGCGGCGATGATTGGCAACCCCACAGCACGGGTCGGCGTCGCCGGGCTTGCTGCCAAAAAAAAAGGGCTTGCCGACACTGCTGCCGACAAGCCCGACCGACGGCTGGACGCCGTCGAAAAATCCGCAACTACAAGGCTAAGGATTTACCCTTAGAACCCAGGTCCTCGAACGCCTCGTTGAGCCGAGCGATCATGTTCTGTTCCGCCAGCCGCAGATACTTGCGCGGGTCGTAATATTTCTTATAAGGCTTGTCGGTTTCTGGGTCCACCTGGTACAGGAACGCTTTCGGATTGTCGCTGACGAACTTGCCAATCGCTTCCGAATAAGCGAACTGCAAATCGGTGTCGATGTTCATCTTGAACACGCCATAACCGACCGCCTCGGTAATCTTGTCTTTTTCCGAGCCGGAGCCGCCGTGGAACACCAAATTCAACGGCTTCGCGCTAACTTGCTGGGTTTTTTCGATCAATGCCTGGGAATTTTTCAGGATTTCCGGGCGCAACTGGACGTTACCCGGCTTGTACACGCCATGGACATTGCCAAAGGAAGCGGCGACCGAGAAATGGCCAATAGGTGACAAGCGCTGGTAGGCTTGCAACACATCTTCCGGCTGGGTGTAAAGATGCGAATTATCGGCGCTTTCCTCCAACTCACTGCCGATGCCGTCCTCTTCGCCACCGGTGACGCCCAATTCAATCTCCAGACTCATAGCCAACGGCGCCATGCGCTTGAGGACGCGGGCGCACTCGTTGAGGTTAAATTCCATAGTCTCTTCGGACAGATCCAGCATATGCGAGCTGAACAAGGGCTTACCATGCTGCTTGAAATACGCTTCGCCGTGATCGAGCAGTGCATCTACCCAGGGAATCAGGCTCTTGTTGGCGTGGTCGGTGTGCAGCACCACACACACTCCATAATGCTCGGCCAACATATGCACATGCAGGGCTGCCGCCACCGCTCCCAAGACCTTGGCCTTAAAGCTGTCTTTCATACCCTGACCAGCGTAGAACTGCGCGCCGCCGTTGGAAAGCTGCACAATGACATCGGCCTGATTCTTCGCCGCCGCTTCCAGCACCGCGTTGATGGTGCTACTGCTGGAGACATTGACGGCAGGCAGAGCGTAGCCGCCCGCCTTGGCAGCCGCCACAAGCGTCAGATAATCCTTGCCAGTGACAACGCCGGGTTTGAGTTGCGCCATGAGCAAATCCTCTAAGTGGTTGGGTTGGAGTGATTAAATAGATATCAGCAAGCGTGATTCATGAAAGGATTTCGCAGTTGACCGCCATCAAGCGCGACCGTTTTGCCAATCCTCATGGGCTTGCTGTATGGATTTTGGAGCTGGCGAGGGGACTCGAACCCCTGACCTGATGCTTACAAGGCAACTGCTCTACCGGCTGAGCTACGCCAGCCCGCGCCGATCAAGATTATAATAGATTCAAAGCGTCATTTCGCAAAAACTTCCTGATGGTAATTGACAACCCCCCTGAGCGCCGTCACAATGCGCGACTCAGACTTTGGAGGGGTTCCCGAGCGGTCAAAGGGGGCAGACTGTAAATCTGTTGGCTCAGCCTTCGAAGGTTCGAATCCTTCCCCCTCCACCACCCTGCAACCAGCCTTTGCACCTAAGCCACAGCGCGCATAGCTCGTCAGTCCATGTTGCACAGGTGAACTCCCGCTCTGAGATGGCAAGGCGGGTGTAGTTCAATGGTAGAACCTCAGCCTTCCAAGCTGATGGTGTGGGTTCGATTCCCATCACCCGCTCCAAAACATAACCTTAGATTAGCGTATAGAAGGCGTAATCAGGCCCATATAGCTCAGTCGGTAGAGCGCATCCTTGGTAAGGATGAGGTCACCAGTTCAAATCTGGTTATGGGCTCCACTCGATTCGGAACTTGGTCTGAGATTCCTGGCCCTTAAGTTTGCAGGGGAGCATTTAAA
>Ga0209573_1000408_pt1 | contig 93869 bp, 70 predicted proteins | sample TNRBio252014_DNA_FD_185870 | JGI IMG/M metagenome (GOLD analysis project Ga0209573, IMG submission 185870) | Wastewater treatment Type I Accumulibacter community from EBPR Bioreactor in Madison, WI, USA - TNR Reactor_6/25/2014_ DNA (SPAdes)... | ecosystem: Engineered > Bioreactor > EBPR >...
CCAAGGTCGAGCTGGTGGGCGTGCAGGACGAGCGCCTGTACATCGAGGTCAGCAACGCCAGGATCGCCAGCCTGGGCCTGGATGCCGGGCAGATCGCCGCGCAGCTGCAGGCGCGCAACGCCATCCTGTCCGCCGGCAGCATCCAGAACGACACGCACTCGATACCGCTGCGCGTGTCGGGCAGCTTCGACACGATTCGCGAGGTGCGCGAGCTGCAGCTGAGCATGCCGGACGGCCGGCTGATCCGCCTGGGCGACATTGCCAGCGTCACGCGTGGCGTGGCCGACCCACCGTTCCAGACCGTGCGATTCAAGGGCAGGCCGGCGATCGCGATCGCGGTGTCGATGAAGCGCGACGGCGACGTGCTGGAACTCGGCCGCAACCTCGACGCCGCGATGGCGCGCGTGCGCGCCGACCTGCCCGTGGGCATCGAATTCGAGCAGGTCAGCGACCAGCCGCGAATCGTCAAGCATGCCGTGGGCACCTTCATGAGCTCGCTGCTGGAGGCCATCGCCATCGTGCTGGTCGTCAGCTTCGTCTCGCTGGGCTGGCGCGCGGGCACGGTGGTCGCGCTGACCATCCCCTTCGTGCTGCTGGCCACCTTCCTGGCCATGTCGACCCTGAAGATCGACCTGCACCGCATCTCCACCGGTGCGCTGATCATCGCGCTGGGCCTGCTGGTGGACGACGCCATGATCGTCGTCGAGATGATGGTGCGCAAGCTCGAGGAAGGCTTCGACAAGTTCGCGGCCGCCACCTTCGCCTACGCGTCCACCGCCTGGCCCATGCTCAGCGGCACGCTGGTCACGGCGGCCGGCTTCCTGCCGATTGCGCTGGCCCGGTCGTCCACCGGCGAATACACCTTCGACATGTTCAGCGTGACCACGATCGCGCTGGTGCTGTCCTGGTTTGCGGCCATCTTCGTGACGCCGCTGCTGGGCTGGTGGATCCTGCGCGCGCCGCGGCGCACGGGTGGCGCTGCCGGCCATCTGCAGGACGCACGGCACCAGGAGCACTTCGACACCCCCTTCTACACCCGGCTGCGGGCGCTGATAGACCGCTGCATCGCGCACCGCTGGACGACGATAGGCGTGACGGTCGCGGCACTGCTGCTCGGCGGCCTGGGCATGAGCCTGACCGAGAAGCAGTTCTTCCCCACCAGCGACCGCACCGAAGTGATGGTGGAGATCTGGCTGCCCGAGGGCGCCAGCTTCAGGGCCACCGAGATCGAAGTCGACCGGCTCGAGGCCTTCCTCGCCAACGACGCCGACGTGAAGACCTACGTCACCAGCGTGGGCAACTCGCTGCCGCGCTTCTACCTGTCGCTCAACCAGGAGCTGTTCAGGCCCAACTTCGCGCACTCGCTGATCCTGACGCCCGACGTGGCGGCCCGTGACCGCCTGGTGCAGCGCCTGCAGGCCCACCTGAATGCCCACTTCCCCGGCGTGCGCGCGCGCGCCATCCGCACGCCGCTGGGCCCGCCGGTCTCCTACCCGGTGGTCTTCCGGGTCAGCGGCCCCGACGTGGCCACGCTCAAGCGCATCGGCGACGAGGTGGCCGCAGTCGTGCGCCGGCACGACAAGACGCGCGAGATCCACACCGACTGGGGCGACCGCTCGCCGGCGGTCGAGGTGACGGTCGACCAGGACCGCGCCCGCGCGCTGGGCATCTCCAGCGCCAGCGTGATGCGCGCGCTCGGCGGAGCGGTGTCGGGCGTCACGGTGACGCAGTGGCGCGAGCGCGACAGGCTGATCGACATCGTGCTGCGCGCACCGGCCAGCGAGCGCGTGGTGAAGTCGCGGCTGCAGGACCTGCAGATCCCGCTGGGCAATGGCCGCCACACGCCCTTGTCGCAGGTGGCCAGCGTGCGCGAGGTGATGGAAGAGCCCATCATCCGCCGCTATTCGCGCGTGCCCACGCTGCAGGTGCGCGCCGACATCGTCGAGGGCGTGCAGGCGCCGGACGTCGCGGCGCAGATCCTGCCCACGCTGCAGCCGCTGGTCGCCAGGCTGCCGCCGGGCTATCGCATCGAGGCCGGCGGGCCGTATGAAGAGAACACCAAGGCGCAGGCCTCGATAGGCGCCGGCGCGCCCTTGATGGTCATGGTCTGGTTGACGCTGCTGATGCTGCAGCTGCAGAGCTTCTCGCTGGCGGCCATGGTGCTGGTCACGGCGCCGTTCGGGGCCATCGGGGTGGCGGTCGGGCTGCTGGGCGCGCGGCTGCCGTTCGGCTTCGTGGCCATGCTGGGGATGATCGCGCTGATGGGGATCATCATGCGCAACACCATCATCCTGATCGACCAGATCAAGCAGGACCGCGCCGCCGGCACGCCTGCCTGGGAGGCCGCGCGCGAGGCCGCGGTGCGGCGCTTCCGGCCCATCGTGCTGACGGCGGCAGCGGCGGTGCTGGCGATGATCCCGCTGACGCGCAGCGTGCTGTGGGGTCCGATGGCGGTGGCCATCATGGCCGGCTTGATCGTGGCCACCGCATTGACCATCCTCGGCGTGCCGGCGGTCTATGCCGCGTGGTACCGGCTGAAGCGCCCGACGCCGAACTGAGTGCCGCCGGCCGGGCCGGCCGTCGCGGGCGCGAGGGCGGCGGCCCGCTCAGGCAGCGAACGGGCCGCGCCGTTCAGCGCGCCACCGTCCCGCCCGCGGCCATGCGCCAGGCCAGGCCGATGAACAGCGCACCGCCCAGGCCCTGCGCGGCGCGGCCCCATCGGCTGCCGCTGCGGCCCTGCCGGCCCTGCAGATGGCGGCGCAGCCGGCAGGTGGCGGCCACCACCACGAGCAGGAACAGCGTGCTCTGCACGATGAACCAGGCCCCCAGCAGCAGCAGCGTGCCGGCGCGGCCGTCTTCCTGCGGACCGACAAACGGCGGCAGGAAGGCGATGAAGAACAAGGCCACCTTGGGGTTGAGAAGGTTGGTCAGCAAGCCGCTGCGGAAGTCCGCGCCCAGGCCTGGCAGCGGCCGGGGTGCCGGCGCCACCTCGTGCGCAGCACTCGCCGCCGCGGCCACCGCCGGCCGCCCCGCGGCCCGCAGCAGGCCGAGGCCCAGCCAGGCCAGGTAGGCCGCGCCGGCCAGCTCGATGGCACGGAAGGCCCAGGGCCACAGGGCCAGGAGCGCCGCCAGCCCCGACGCCGCCGCCAGCGCATGCACCGCGCAGCCGGCATTGATGCCCAGCGCCGCGGCGACGCCGGCGCGCGCGCCGCCTTGCAGCGTGCGCGAGACCGTCAGCAGCAGGTCGACCCCGGGGGTCGCATTGAGCAGCGCGACGGCGGCGGTGAACAGCAGCAGGCTGCCGGCGTCGGGCATGGCAGTCGCCGCTTCAGGCCATCTCGAGCGCCAGTGCCGTGGCCTCGCCGCCGCCGATGCAAAGCGACGCCACGCCGCGCCGCAGGCCGCGCTTCCTGAGCGCGCCCAGCAGCGTGACCACGATGCGTGCGCCCGAGGCGCCTATCGGGTGGCCCAGCGCGCAGGCGCCGCCATGCACGTTGACGATCTCGTGCGGCAGCTGGTATTCGTGCATGGCCGCCATCGTGACGGCGGCGAAGGCCTCGTTGACCTCCCACAGGTTGACGCTCTTGGCGTCCCAGGCCGCCTTCCTCAGGACCTTGGCGATGGCGCCGGCCGGCGCGGTGGCGAACCACTCCGGCGCCTGCGCGTGCACCGCGTGGGCGACGATTCGCGCCAGCGGCGTGCAGCCGCGGCGCAGCGCCGTGCTCTCGCGCATCATGACCAGTGCCGCCGCGCCGTCGCTGATGCTGCTGGCGTTGGCCGCGGTGATGGTGCCGTCCTTCTTGAACGCCGGCTTCAGGCCGGGGATCTTGTCGAGCCTGGCCTTGAAAGGCTGCTCGTCGTGGCGCACGACGGTGTCGCCGCCCTTGGCCGCCAGCGTGACGGGGGCGATCTCCCAGTCGAAGCTGCCGTCCTCGTTGGCCTGCTTGCTGCGCGTGGTGGACGCGATCGCGAACTGGTCCTGCGCCTCGCGGCTGAAACCATACCTGGCGACGCACTGCTCGGCGAACACGCCCATGGCCTTGCCACGCTCGTAGGCGTCCTCCAGGCCGTCCATGGCCATGTGGTCGAACAGCTGCGCCGCGCCATAGCGCACGCCCTTGCGCGCGAACAGCAGGTGCGGCGCGTTGGTCATGCTCTCCATGCCGCCGGCGACCATGAGCTCGGCGCTGCCGGCGGCCAGCATGTCGTGCGCGAACATCATCGCGCGCATGCCGCTGCCGCACATCTTGGACAGGGTCACGGCACCGGCCGACTGCGGCAGCCCTGCCGCCAGTGCCGCCTGGCGCGCCGGCGCCTGGCCCTGGCCGGCCATCAGGCAATTGCCCATCAGCACCTCGTCGACGGCGTCGCCGGGCACGCCGGCGCGCTGCACCGCGGCCTGGATGGCGACGCCGCCGAGCTGCCAGGCGGCCAGCGACGTGAAGTCGCCCAGCATGCCGCCGATGGGGGTGCGGGCGGCGGAAACGATGACGACGGGGTCGGACATGGGGCCTCCAGGGGTCGAGGTTCAGCAGGATGGGCGCTATGCTACGCGGGCCGTTCCTGGCCGGCCACGCGCTCGATGTAGGCACGGAACTCGTCGTCCTCGCCGCGCAGCAGCTGCGGCAGGGCTTGCGCGAAGTCCTCGCGCCGGCACCACTCGCGCATGTAGTCGTCCCAGCTGTTCCAGCGCCGCTGTTCGGTGGCCGACATGTGCGGCTTGTGGGCGACCAGGTAGGCGCGCTCGAACAGGCTGACCAGCATGTCGAAGATGGTCAGCATGCGCTCGCGCTGCTCGGGCGTGGGGTCGTGCAGCGCGGCCTGCGTGCGCAGCTGCAGGTCGCTGTGCGCGAGCACGACCTCGAGAAACTTGTTGTAGGCGTCGGCCAGGTGCAGGTAGGCCTCCTCCTCCTCGTTCTCGCGCTCGGCGCGCTGCTGGAACAGGAACACCCACAGCGCGAAAGGCAGGCCGATCACCGTGACGGCGTGGCTGGCCAGCTCGAGCAGCTCGCGAAGGCTCATCGCAGGGCGGCTTCGAGCGCGTCGACGAACATGGCAGCGACGTCGAAGCCCGTCTGCTCCATGATCTCGCGGAAGCAGGTCGGGCTGGTGACGTTGATCTCGGTGATGCACTCGCCGATCACGTCCAGCCCGACCAGCAGCAGGCCGCGTGCGGCCAGCGTCGGGCCGACGGCCTCGGCGAGCTGGCGGTCGCGCGCCGACAGCGGTCTCGCGACGCCCTTGCCGCCGGCGGCCAGGTTGCCGCGCACCTCGCTGCCCTGCGGGATGCGGGCCAGCGCATGTGCAACCGGCTTGCCGCCGATGATCAGCACGCGCTTGTCGCCGTCGGCGATCTCGGGCAGGAACCTCTGCACCATCAGCGTGCGCGCACCGTCGCCATTGAGCGTCTCGACGATGCTGCCGAGGTTCATGCCGTCGGCGCCGACGCGGAAGATGCCCATGCCGCCCATGCCGTCCAGCGGCTTGAGGATGATGTCGCGATGCTCGGCATGGAAGGCGCGCACGTCGGCGGCGCTGCGCGTGACCAGGGTCGGCGCGATCAGCGTCGGGAACTCGAGGATGGCCAGCTTCTCCGGGTGGTCGCGCAGCGCCGACGGGCGGTTGAAGACCCGCGCGCCCTCGCGCTCGGCCTGGCCCAGCAGGTGGGTGGCATAGAAGTACTCGCTGTCGAAGGGCGGGTCCTTGCGCATCAGCACGGCGTCGACGTCGGCCAGGGCCAGCGCCGGGTGCTCGGCCAGGGTGTCGAACCAGCCCGCGCCAGCCCCCGTGAGCGCGATCTGCCGCGCCCGGGCGCTGACGCGGCCGCCCCGCTGCCAGCGCAGGTCGGCCGGTTCACAGGCCAGCAGTGCATGCCCCCGGCGCGCAGCCTCCTGCATCATCGCGAAGGTCGAGTCCTTGGCGGTCTTGAACGACTCCAGCGGGTCGGCGACGAACAGCAGCTTCAAGAAACACCCTCCGGGGCTGGCAACAGGTGTGGACTTTCGCACATCGTCACCCGCCCGGTGCGGTCGCGGCGCCCCGGCCGCTGGAGGTCGGCGGCCCGGCGGCCGAAAAGCGTGGCGACCGGGAGAGCTTCGCGATGTGCCGCTTCGTCGCCTATCTGGGCCAGCCGACCTACCTCGAGGAACTGATCGCGCGGCCGCGCCATTCGCTGCTGAGACAGTCGCTGCGCGCCGAGGAGGCGAAGACGGTGACGAATGGCGACGGCTTCGGCATCGGCTGGTATGGCGAGCGGCCCGAGCCGGCGGTCTACCGCGAGGTGATGCCGGCCTGGAGCGACGACAACCTGCTCGCGCTGTCGGGCACCCTGCGCTCGCACCTGTTCTTCGCCCATGTGCGCGCCGCCACCTCGGGCGGCATCGCGCGCAGCAATTGCCACCCCTTCCGCTGGCGGCGCTGGCTGTTCATGCACAACGGCCAGATCGGCGGCTGGTCGCGGCTGCGGCGCCGGCTGGAGTCCCGGCTGCCCGACGCCCTGTTCGCTGAGCGCCGCGGCGCCACCGACTCCGAGCTGCTGTTCCTGCTGATCGCCGCGCACCTGGCACGTGGTGCGCCGGCCACCGATGCGGTGATGGATGTGTACGACGAGGTCTGCGCCCACATGCGCGCAGAAGGCATCGCCGAGCCCCTGCGTTTCGCCGCCGCGCTGGCCGACGGGCAGCAGCTGCACGCCTTCCGGCTGGCCAGCGATGGCGCGCCGCCGACGCTGTACCGGCGTGACGGCGAGCAGGGCAGCGTGATCGCCAGCGAGCCGCTGGACGAGGCTGCCTCAGGCTGGCAGGCGATCGCTCCGGGCAGCGTGGTCACGCTGGAGTGCCCTTGTCCGACGACGCGTGCAGCCGACCAGACCACGGGCGCCTCGAACGACCTGTCCCGACAACGGGTGACCGGACTCAGCGGCTGCCTGGCCTGAAACGCTGCACCGACAGCACCAGGGCGCCGGCCACCACGCCCCAGAACGCAGCGCCTATGCCGGCCAGCGTCAGGCCGCTGGCGGTGACGAGAAAGGTCACGAGAGCGGCCTCGCGCTCGGCCTCGTCCTTCATCGCCACCGCCAGGCCGCCGCCTATGGTGCCGAGCAAGGCAAACCCGGCCACCGCCAGCACCAGCTCCTTCGGGAAGGCCGCGATCAGGCCGACCACTGCGCCACCGACCAGGCCGAGCACGATGTAGATCAGCCCGGCCATCACGGCCGCCGTGTAGCGCCGGGCGGGGTCCTCGGCCGCTTCGCGGCTCATGCAGATGGCCGCGGTGATGGCGGCCAGGTTCAGCGCATAGGCGCCGAGGGGCGCCAGCAGCAGCGTCGCCAGGCCGGTCACGGCCACCGGCGGCGACACCGGGGTGTCGTAGCCGGCGGCGCGCTGCGCCGCCACGCCGGGCAGGTTCTGCGACGCCATGGTGACGACGAACAGCGGCAGCGCGACGCCGACCAGCGCCGGCACGCTCAGCCGCGGCGCGGTGAACACCGGCAAGGTCAGCGTCCAGTCGAGCGCGCCGGCTTGCAGAAGGCCCAGCGCGGCAGCCACGCCGACACCGGTGGCGAGCACGCCCGGCACCGCCCAGCGCGGCCACAGCCGCCGCCCGGCGAGGTAGGCCGCGCCCATCAGCAGCACCAGCAGCGTCTGCGTGCGCAGCGCGAGGAAGGCGTCGAAGGCGAAGCGCGCCAGAACCCCGGCCAGCAGGGCGGCGGCCAGCGCCTGCGGAATGCGGTTCATCAGCCGCGCCCACAGCCCGCTGGCCCCGGCCAGCGTGATCGCCAGGCCGCAGGCCATGAAGGCGCCGACCGCCTCGGCCATGTCCAGTCCGGCACCGGCCGTCACCAGCAGCGCCGCGCCCGGCGTCGACCAGGCGGTCAGCACCGGCTGCCGGTACCACAGGCTGAGCCCGGCGCTGCTCAACCCCATGCCCAGGCCCAGCGCCCACAGCCAGGAGGCCGTCTGCGCCGCAGTCGCCCCGAGCGCCGCCGCCGCCTGGAAGACGATCACCACCGAGCTCGTGTAGCCCACCAGCACGGCGACGAACCCGGCCACCACCGAGGGGCCGGACAGGTCGCGCCACAGGCTTCGCCGCCCGCCTGGCCGTGCCGGCACGGCCATCAGATCTCCACCCGCGAGCCCAGCTCGACCACGCGGTTGGCCGGCAGGCTGAGGAAGTCGGCCGCCGCGCCGGCATTGCGGTGCATGCCGGCGAACAGCTTCTCGCGCCACAGCGCCATGCCGCCGCGCAGCGTCGGGATGACCTGGTCGCGGCTGAGGAAGTAGCTGGTTTCCATCTCGTCGAGCGCGATGCCGCGGCCGCGCAGCAGCTGCAGCGCCTCGGGCACGTCGGGCTCGTTCTTGAAGCCGAAGTGCAGCACCACCTGCCAGCAGTCGTGGCCCAGCGCCTGCACTTCGCAGCGCCGGTCGAAGCCTATCCAGGGCCGCTCGTGGTGGCGCACGGAGACGAACAGGTTCTGCTCGTGCAGCACCTTGTTGTGCTTGAGGTTGTGCAGCAGCGCCGAGGGTGTGAGACCGGGCTCTGCGCCCAGGAAGACCGCGGTGCCGGGCACCCGCTGTGGCGGGCTGACGAAGACCGCCTCGAGGAAGGTCGCGAGGTCGATGGCGTCTTCGTGCAGGCGCGTGGCCATCAAGGCGCGCCCCTGCTTCCAGGTGGTCATCAGCAGGAACACCGCAGCGCCTATGGCCAGCGGGAACCAGCCGCCCTCGAGCACCTTGACGGCATTGGCGGCCAGCAGCGTCAGGTCGACCGCCAGGAAGGCCCCGCTGGCGGCCAGGCAGGCGGGCAAGGGCAGGCGCCAGCCCCAGCGGATGACGAAGAACGTCATCACCGTGGTGATCGACATGTCGATGGTGACCGCAATGCCGTAGGCCGAGGCGAGCGCACCGCTGGAACCGAAGGCCAGCACCGCGGCGGCGATGCACAGGTACAGCGTCCAGTTGACGACCGGCACGTAGACCTGGCCGGTCGACCTCACCGAGGTATGCAGGATGCGCAGCCGCGGCAGGTAGCCGAGCTGCGCCGCCTGCTTGGCCACCGAGAAGGCGGCCGTGATCAGCGCCTGCGAGGCGATCACCGCGGCCGCGGTGGCCAGCACGATCAGCGGCCACACGGCCCAGGCGGGTGCCATCTCGAAGAAGGGGTTGCCGACGTTTTCCGGATGCACCAGCAGCATCGCGCCCTGGCCGAAGTAGTTCAGCACCAGCGACGGCCAGACGAGCGCGAACCAGGCCAGGCGGATGGGCCCCTTGCCGAAGTGGCCCAGGTCGGCGTAGAGCGCCTCGGCCCCGGTCACGCACAGCACCACCGCCGCCAGTGCGCCGAAGGCGATGCCGGGTTCGCGCCACACGAAACCGGCGGCGTGGTGCGGCGACAGCGCCGCCAGCACCTGGGGTTGGCGCAGCACATGCGCCGCCCCCAGCCCCGCCAGCACCAGGAACCACAGCACCGTGACCGGCCCGAACCAGCGGCCGACACTGGCCGTGCCCTTGCGCTGCACCATGAACAGCGCGGTCAGCACGAGCAGGGCCAGCGGCACCACCCAGCGGTGCAGCGCCGGGGCGGCCACCTCCAGGCCCTCGATGGCGCCCAGCACCGACACCGCGGGCGTGATGACGCCGTCGCCGAAGAACACCGCGGTGCCGAAGATGCCCAGCAGCAGCAGGCGCCGCCGCAGGGCCGGGCGTTCCTTGACCGCCTGCGAGGCCAGCGCCAGCATGGCGATCAGCCCGCCTTCGCCGTGGTTGTCGGCACGCAGGATCAGCACCACGTACTTCAGCGTCACCACGACGGCGATCGTCCAGAACACCAGCGACAGGATGCCCAGGATGTTGTCGGGCGTCAGCGGCACGCGGCCGTGGGCGAACACCTCCTTGAGCGCATACAGCGGGCTGGTGCCGATGTCGCCGTAGACGACGCCGACGGCGGCCAGCGTCGCCGTCGCCAGGGCCTTGGGGTCGCGTGGCGAGAGGGGGGAGTGCAAGGCAGGTCCGGCCGGCGACCGGCCGTCGTCGTCACTCGTAGATCTCGGCCTCGGGGTCGGTGGCCTCGAGTTCGTAGGCCGCCGCCAGCATGGCCAGGCGGCCGACCACGCCGTACATGTAGAAGCGGTTCGGCGCGCTGGCCCCCGGCTTGACGCCGGCACGCGGCATCTGGTGGTTCTCGGCAAAGGCCAGCGGCACGAACTGCGAGCCCGGGCCGCGCAACGCCTCGTCGCTGGCGCGGCCGGCATGGATGCGGTAGTAGCCGCCCACCACGTAGCGGTCGATCATGCACACCACGGGTTCGGCGACGGCGTCGTTGACGCGCTCGTAAGTCGGCACGCCTTCCTGCACCAGCAGCTCGACGGCGGCGCCGCCGGCCGCCTCGGCCAGCGCTGCCGCCGCCGGGCCGTCGGCGGCCAGGTCGCGTGCATCGCGCAAGGTCAGCGGCCGCATGCGGCCGTCGTCCCGCTGGCACTTGACGACCACGAAGGGCCGCTCGGCGATGCCGTACTCCTTGAACTTGCGCCGCACCTTGCCCAGCATCGCATCGGCCTGCGCCTGCAAGGCCTCGAGCGAGGCCGCGGAGCCGCGCTCGAACGTGCCGGCATCGGCATGCATGGGGGTCAGCAGCCAGTGGTCCATGCCCAGCAGCTTGGCGAACTTCTTGGCCACCTCCTCGTAGCTGCGCAGGTGGTTCAAGCGCCGGCGCACGCCCCAGCCGGCGTGCAGCGGCGGCAGCAGGTACTGCTGGTGCAGGCCCAGCAGCTCCTGCGGCACGCCCTCGCCGAGGTCGTCGTTGAGCAGCACGGTGCAGGGGTCGAAGTCCTTCAGGCCCAGGCGGCCGCGCGCGCGCACCAGCGGCTCCAGGCGCAGCTCGCCGCCGTCGGGCAGGGCCAGCGTCTCGACCGCACGACCTTCGTCGGACAGGCGGCCCAGCCGCACGTTGAGCCCGGCCTGCGTGAACACCTGCATCAGGCGCTGCAGGTGCTGCAGGTAGAACGGGCTGCGCTGCCGGCGGTCAGGCACCAGCAGCAGGTTCTTGGCTTCCGGGCAGATCTTCTCGATCGCCGCCATCGCCGCCTGCACCGACAGCGGCGCCATCTCCGGCGTCAGGTTGTCGAAGCCGGTGGGAAACAGCTGAGTGTCCACCGGCGCCAGCTTGTAGCCGGCATTTCGCAGGTCGACCGACGAATAGAACACCGGCGTGTGCTCCATCCATTCGAGCCGGAACCAGCGCTCGATCGCCGGCATCGATTCGAGCACACGCTGCTCGATCTCGTTGATGGGGCCGGTCAGCGCGGTGATGAGGTGCGGAACCATGCGTCATTCTAGGAGCCGCGGCTCATCGCCCGGCCCCTGATCAGCGCCGCCTCGAAGCGAAGAAGTCCAGCAGCGGCACGTTGTACTCGTCGAGCCAGTAGTGCAGATCGGCGCTGCGGCTGCCGCCTTCCAGCGTCAAGGGCGGCGCCTCCGGATAGCCGCGCGCCGACAGCTGCAGGCGCAGCTTCTGCACGCAGGAGCGGTCATGAATGCCGTCGTGCACATGGTGCAGCACACGCCAGGCCGGCTTGGGCGAGACTTCGGCGCCGTCCCAGGCGCGCTCGTTGGGAAACAGCGTGCCCGCACAGGCATCGGGCTCGACGATCTGGCGGCGGGTCTCGAGGTCGAAGGCGATGCCGAACACATTGGGCCGGTCGCCGGCGCGCGGCGTGCAGTCGCGCGTCCAGCCGTACGGGTCGCCGGCCGAGACCGGCGCGAAGGCGCTGATGCTGGCGCCAAAACGCGTCGCCGCGCGGGTGCTCATGTAGCCCCCGGACGACAGGCCGGTCAGGTACAGGTCGGCGCGGCTGCCCGCAGGCCGGCGCGACGGGATCAGCTCGTGCAGCACGCGGTCGATGAACGGCAGGTCCAGGTTGGCCCGTGGTCGCGACTCGTCATCCCAGACCTTGCCGCACGGCCGCCCGCTGTCGTCGCTCACGCGGTCGCTGGAGTCGAGCAGGAAGACGGCCCAGCCGCGCGCCAGCGCGAGCGTGGTGAAACGCACCTGTGGCTCGATCAGCGCCACGTTGGCGACGCAGAAGTTCGTGTGGCTGCCGCCGCCGCCATGCATGACGACGATCGCGCCGCCGCTCCAGGGCCCGGCGGGCGCCTTCCACAGCACCAGCCGGCGCAACCCGGCGGCGTCGACCACCTCACGCTGCCAGCCGGCGGCGTGGCACTGGCTTTCCTGCACGGTGGGCAGCGGATCGCCGGCCGCGGCGTCAGGCCCTGCCGGCTGCCCGCCCCCGCCCCCGCCGCAGCCGGCACCCGACAGCGCCAGCGCGGCCATCAGCGCCGACCTCCGCATCAACGTCATCGCCTTGCCCCTCATGGCCGCGCAGTATGGGTGCGGTCGGCGCCACGGGCAAGGCGCCCGCCCAGTCGCCCGAAGGGCTCATACCGAAGTGCGCAGCAGGAAGGTACTCCATTGATCCCGCGGCGCGCCCGGCCCGAAGCGGGCCCTTGGCGCGGCCGCAGCGATGAGGCCCGGGCTCAGCGCCCGTACGCCGTCTCGCCGTGCGAGCTGATGTCCAGGCCCTCGCGCTCCTCGTCCTCGGGCACGCGCAGGCCCAGCGTGAGGTCGACGATCTTGAAGGCGACCGCCGCCACCACGCCCGACCACACCACCGTCAGGAGCACGGCCTTGGCCTGCACCAGCAGCTGGTCGAACACCGGCGCCGAGCCGACCGAGGCGGTGACCCAGTCGGTGACCAGGCCGGGGCCGCCGAGCGCCTGGCTGTTGAAGACACCCGTCAGCAACGCGCCGACGATGCCGCCCACGCCGTGCACGCCGAACACGTCCAGCGAGTCGTCGGCGCCCAGCAGGCGCTTGAGGCCATTGACGCCCCACAGGCAGGCGAAACCGGCCACGCCGCCGATCACCAGGCCGCCGACGATGCCCACGTTGCCGGCCGCCGGCGTGATCGCCACCAGCCCGGCGACGGCACCGGAGGCCGCCCCCAGCATCGAGGCCTTGCCCTTCATCAGCGCTTCACCCACGCACCAGGCGAGCACGGCCGCAGCCGTCGCCGACAAGGTGTTCAGGAACGCCAGTGCCGCGCTGTTGCCGGCTTCCAGCGCCGATCCGGCGTTGAAGCCGAACCAGCCCACCCACAGCAGCGACGCACCGACCATGGTCAGCGTCAGGCTGTGCGGCGCCATGGCTTCCCTGCCGTAGCCCACGCGCTTGCCGACCATGTAGGCGCCGACCAGGCCGGCCACCGCGGCATTGATGTGCACCACCGTGCCGCCGGCGAAGTCCAGCGCGCCCCACTGCCAGATCAGGCCGGCCTTGGCGTTCATCGCCTCGACCACTTCCTTGCTGCCGTAGGCGTCCGGGCCCATCCAGTACCAGACCATGTGCGCGATGGGCGTGTAGCTGAAGGTGAACCAGATGGCCATGAACAGCAGCACGGCGGAGAACTTGATGCGCTCGGCGAAGGCGCCGACGATCAGCCCGCAGGTGATGGCCGCGAAGGTGGCCTGGAAGACCACGAACACGATCTCCGGGATCACCACACCCTTGCTGAAGGTGGCCGCCATCGCGAACTCGCCCTTGGCGGGGTCGAACACGCCCTTCAGGAACAGCCGGTCGAAGCCGCCGATGTAGGCGTTGCCTTCGGTGAAGGCCAGGCTGTAGCCGTAGACCACCCACAGCACGACGATCATCGCGAAGGTGACGAACACCTGCATCAGCACCGACAGCATGTTCTTGCTGCGCACCAGGCCGCCGTAGAACAGGGCCAGGCCGGGGATGGCCATCATGATGACCAGCAGCGTCGACAGCAGCATCCAGCTGACATCGCCCTTGTTCGGGCTGGGCGCCGGGGCGGCGGCAGAGGCCGCTTCAGCCGGGGCCGCCGCGGTGGCTGCCGCGGCCGTGGCGGGGGCCGCCGAAGCGCTGGCCGCGGGCGCCGAAGCCGCAGCCTCCTGGGCCGAGGCCACCCCCGCGAGACCCAGGGCCGCGATGCCCAGGGTGAGGATTGCAAGCAGTTTCTTCATGGTGTCTCTCTCGAAAGGGGGGCGTCAGAGCGCGGCCTGCCCGGTCTCGCCGGTGCGGATTCGCACGACCTGCTCGAGCGCGCTGACGAAGACCTTGCCGTCGCCGATCTTGCCGGTGCGCGCCGAAGCCTCGATGGCCTCGATCACGCGGTCGACGATGGCGTCGTCGACCGCCGCCTCGACCTTCACCTTGGGCAGGAAGTCGACCACGTACTCGGCGCCGCGGTAGAGCTCGGTGTGCCCCTTCTGTCGGCCGAAGCCCTTGACCTCGGTCACCGTCACCCCCTGCACGCCGATGGCGCTCAGGGCCTCGCGGACTTCGTCGAGCTTGAACGGCTTGACGATCGCAGTCACCATCTTCATGGCCGCTCCTCCGGGTTCAGAAGTTGAGCTTGGCACCGAGCACCAGCGTGCTCTTGCCCAGCGCCTTGCCGTTGGCGGGCGACGAGTAGAAGGTCTTGTCGGCATTGGTGCCGATCAGCGCCGCGCTCAGCACGACGCCGCTGAAGTCCCTGGACACCGTCAGCGAATAGTCGGTGTAGCTGGCCGGCCCACCCACCGGACCGGTGATCTTCTGGTGGCCGACATGCGGCACCAGCGAGTAGCCACCGCCGAGGTCGACGCTGGCGCTCAGGTCCAGGTACCCGCTGTTCTTGCTGTCGGGGTTGCCGAAGGTGTCGGTCAGCGCGTGCGAGTACTTGGCCGTCAGCACGCCCAGGCTGAGGGCGCCATAGAGCTCGGTGGTGTTGGCGCTCGGATTGAGCTTGTTGCCCGGGTATTGGTAGGTGAGCACACCGGCGTCGAGCGTCAGGTCCTTGGCCACTTCGCCCTTCCAGCCTCCGTACAGGTCGAGTTCGACCCCGGCGTCGCCGCCGAAGTCCTTGACCCACTTGATCGTCGAGGCCCAGGCGCCGACGTAGAAGCTGCCGGCGGCGTAGTCCAGGCCGCCCTGCACGGCCGGCTTGACGCGCGTCTGCGAGATGCCGCGGTAGCGGTAGTCGGAGGTGACGCCGGCGTTGAAGCTCAGCTGGGCCTGGGACAGGCCGGGCAGCAGCAGGCTGGCGGCGACGAGCGCCAAGGTGGTGGGTTTCATCGGAGGACTCCTGGGTCGGTGGTCAGTCGGAAAAGCACAGCGAACAGTGGTTCACCGTGGCTTCTGCAGCTTCCGTGCCAGCATTCGGTGCACCGCCTTGGCGCACGCGCCACGCGCCGTCCAGCGCGGAACGGGCGCATTGACCGGTCCGCCACCGCGCCGCGCATGCACCGAGCTCGCGCAGGCGGCATCAGTGCACCAATGCGGTGCAGGTTTGTCCGGCCGTGCCGGGCGGACCGGTTCTGGGCTACAGTGCGGCGCATGCGATCCTGGGGTCGACGTCTTTGCGTGTTGCTGCTGGTGCTCGGCGTACCGCTGAAGTCACTGGCCGCTGCAGGCGTGCTGGCGTGCACCCTGATGGGCTCGTGGATGGGGCATGCGCATGGCCCGGGCCTGGCGGTCGCCAGCGCGGCCGCGGCGGCCATGGCCGCCGCCGATGTGGGCGCCAATGTGGGCGCCGGTGGGGACGCCGGTGGGGATGCGCATACGGGCCCCGCCACGGGCCCCCATGCGGACTGCCATGCGGCCGCCCAGGTGCCGGCCACCGGCACCGGCACCGGCACCGGCACCGGCACCGGCACCGGCACCGGCACCGGCACCGACAGCGGCAGCGGCAACGGCAGCGACACCAAGGGCGACTCCGACAGCGGCAGTGGCAGCAGCCACTGCAGTTCCTGCGCCCCCTGCTGCGCCGCGGCGGTCGCCCTGGCCCCGGGCCCGGCCGCGCTGGCCGCCCCGCACGGGCCGGCCGGCTTTGCAGCGACCGCTGCACCGCTGGACGCCGGCATCGTCGTCGGCGTCCCTCATCGGCCACCCCGCTGACCCCGCGGCGCAGCGCGCCGCCTGTTCATCGAGTCCTTCGAACCTGTGAGCTGCCCGAGCGGGCCGGCCACAGCCCGGGCGACCCCGTGGGTCGCCCCCGAACAGCTGGGGAATCAAGATGACTGAATCGAACACGTCGAGCGGCGGCGCGGTGTCCGCCGGGGCGGCGAAGCGCGCCCTGGGCGCCGGGCTGGTCCTGCTCGCCATCGTCGGGGCCGGGCCCGCCCTGGCCCATGGCACCCCGCACGGCGACGACAAGGCACCAGTCCGCAAGGAGCAGAAGGACTGGGGCATCGCGGGTGATGCCAAGGCCTCCAAGCGCCGCATCGAAGTGCGCATGGGCGACGACATGCGCTTCAAGCCCGACCGCATCGAGGTGCGCCTGGGCGAGACCGTCACCCTGGAGGTCCGCAACCAAGGCAAGCTGATGCACGAGTTCGTGCTCGGCACCAAGGCGGAGCTCGACGCCCACGCGGCCATGATGGTCAAGCACCCGGGCATGGAACACGACGAGCCGTACATGGCCCACGTGGCGCCGGGCAAGACCGGCCGCATCGTCTGGACCTTCAATCGCGCCGGCGAGTTCGACTTTGCCTGCCTGATCGCCGGTCACTTCCAGGCCGGCATGGTCGGCAAGGTGCGCGTGCTCGCCCCCGGCTCGGGGTCATGACGGCCCCCTGGGCGGCGCTGCTGTGCGCGCTGGCCGCATGGCCGCTGCAGGCGGCCGCCAGCGACTGGGCTGCGCTGGTCGATGCCGCCTGGTCGCAGCGCCAGGCGGCGGCCGAAGCCCGGCTGGCGCAGGGCGACGCGGCGCGCCGCGCGGCGGCCGCGGCGCTGCCCGACGCGCCCTCGCTGACGCTGGCCGGCCGCGGCGACCGCGTCGACCCGCGGCGCGGGGCGCGCGAGTGGGAAGCCGAGCTGTCTGCGCCCCTGTGGTGGCCCGGGCAGCGCGATGGCGCCCTGGCCGTGGCCGAGGCCGAGCGCTCGCTGCAGCGCGCCACGCTGGCCCGCGAACGCTGGCAGCTGGCCGGCGACCTGCGCGAGGCCATCTGGGCGCTGTGGCTGGCGCAGGCCGACGCCGATGCCGCCGCGGCGCGGCAGCGGCAGGCCGGGCAGCTGGCCGGGGACATCGAGCGTCGCGTGCAGGCGGGCGACCTGGCGCCCCTGGACCTCAACCAGGCGCGCGCCGCAGTCGCTGCCGCCACCGCCGAGGCCGCAAGAAGCCATGCCGCGCAGCAAGCGGCAGGCCAGCGCTTCGCCGCGCTGGCCGCAGGCGGCCGCCTGCCCGCGCAGCCCGAGCCGCCGGCCGCCGGCCCGGCCGAGCCGCACCCGCTGCTGGTGGAGATGCAGGCCCGTGGGCAGCTGGCCCTGGCGCGCCTGGCGCAGGCCGGCCGTGACCGCCGCGACCCGCCCGAGCTGGCGCTGGCCCTGAGCCGCGAGCGCGACGGCTCGGCACAGCCCTGGCAGCACCGCGCTCGGCTGGCCCTGCGCCTGCCGCTGGGCGAGCGCGGCTCGAGCCTGCAGCGCCAGGCCGCGGCGGCCAGCGACGATGCCGAGGCGCGCCAGGCGCTGGTCTCGACCCAGCGCTCGCTGGCTGCCGAACACGCCGCCGCGCACGCCCAGCTCGACGCCGCCCGCCGTGCCGCCACGGCCCTGACCGAACAGGCCCGGCTGGCGCAGCAGTCGCTGGACTGGGTCGAGCAGGCGTTTCGCGCCGGCCAGCTCGGCGCCCCCGCGCTCCTGCGCGCCGCGGCCGAGCAGGCCGACGCCCAGGCGCAGGCGTCACGCGCACGGCTCGAAGCCGGGCGCGCCGTCTCGCGCCTCCATCAGACCCTGGGATCGATGCCATGAACTGTCCTTTCCCCTGCGGCCCGGCGTGGCCCGGCCTGCGGGTACTGGCCCACCCCCGGCGCGCCGTGCAGTCGCTGATGCAGTCGCTGATGCAGTGGCTGATGCAGTGGCTGATGCGGGCGACGCTGCCAGCGCTGATGCTGGCGGTGGCGCTGGCCGCGCCGTCGCGCGCGCATGAGGGCCATGACCATGGCGAGCCGACGCCGGCGGCCGCCTTGCCGGCGCTGGCGCCTCGCGCCGAGGCCTCGAGTGAACTGTTCGAACTGCTGGTCGTGCTGGACGGCGAACGCCTGCTGGTGTGGCTGGACCGCTTCAGCAGCAACGAGCCGGTGGCCGGCGCGCGCATCGAGGTCGAAGGCCAGGGCTGGCGGGCCCAAGCCGGCGTGGGTCCGGACGGGAGCCTTCGCCTGACCCCGCCGAAACCGCTGGGCGCCGGGTCGCATGCGCTGGTCTTCACGGTGCATGCAGCCGCCGATGCCGACTTGCTGGAGGCGACGCTGGTCGTGCCGCCCGCCGCCGCGGCGCAGGGGCCGGCGTCGCCGACCCCCGGCCAGGGCGCACTTTGGTGGCCGCCCCTGGCTGCCGGGCTGGCCGCGCTGCTGGTGCTGGTTGCGGTGTCCTGGGCCTGGCAGCGGCGCCGCGGCGCGGCTGCCCGCAGGGAGGCGTCATGAAGGCTGAACGCTCGCGGACCCGGGCCCCGTCGGCCCCTGCCTGGGCCCTGGCCATGTGCGCAGCCGTGCTGGCGATCGCACCCCCGGCACCCGGCAACGCCGCCGGCGCGGCGTCGGCGGCCGCCTCGCCGACAAGGGCCACGCCGGCCGGGGGCGCCAGTGCTCTCGCGGAGCGGCCGCAGCGGCTGGCCGACGGGCGCGTCTTCCTGCCCAAGTCGTCACAGCGGCGCCTGGGCTTGCGCACCGTGGTCGCCGAGCAGAAGTCGCTGCCGCGCAGCGTCGAACTGGTCGGCGAGGTGGTGCCGGACCCCAATGCCGCCGGGCGAGTCCAGGCCAGCCAGCCCGGCCGGCTGGCGCCCGGTCCGCAAGGCCTGCCGCTGCCTGGGCAGGCCGTCGCGCGCGGCCAGGTGCTGGCCTACCTGCAGCCGACACCCGATGCGGCGGCGTCCGCCGCGCGTCAGGCCGAGCTGGCGGAGCTGGAGGTCAGGGCGGCGCTGCTGGAGCGCCAGCTCGCCCGCGCGCGCGAGCTCTCGGCCACCGTGCCTCGCCGGGAGGCCGAGGCCCTGGCTGCCGAGCTCGAGGCCCTGCACCAGCGCCGCGCCGCATGGGCCATGGCCACCCGGCCGCAGGCGCTGCACTCGCCGGTCGCCGGGGTGATCGCCACCTCGCGCGCCAGTGCCGGCCAGGTGGTCGAGGCGCGCGAGCTGCTGTTCGAGGTGGTCGACCCGCAGCGCCTGCTGGTCGAGGCGCTGGTGCACGACGTCGCGCTGGCCGCCTCGCTGCAGCGCGCATCGCTGGCCGACAGCGGCACCCCGCTGGTCAAGCTGGGCGTGGCCGGCGCGATGCGCGACGCCGCATTGCCGGTGCTGTTCCGACCTCAGACCCGCGTGCCGCTGGCGCTGCACCAGCCGGTGCGCGTGCTGGCGCAGTCGGCGACGACGTCGACCGGCGTGCCGCTGCCGGCCAGCGCCGTGGTGCGCAACCCGTCCAACGAACCCAGCGTCTGGTTGCACGAGCGGGCGGAGCTCTTCCGCCCGCTGGCCGTGCAGGTGACGCCGCTGGACGGACGCACGGTCGTCGTCACCGGGGTGTCCGCCGGTGCGCGGGTCGTCACCGACGGCGCCACCTTGCTGAACCAGGTGCGGTAGGTGATGGCCGCAGCTCCGATGCCCGCGCAGCCCCCCGAACGGGCTGCCAGGCCCTGCACAACCGCCAGGCAGGCTTGACATGTTCGCTTCCATTGTCCGCACGGCGCTGCGTCAACGGCTGTTCGTGCTCGGCCTCGCGTTGCTCTTGATGGTGCTGGGCAGCCTGAGCGTCGTGCGCACGCCGGTCGATGTCTTCCCCGACCTCAACCGGCCCACCGTGACCTTGATGACCGAGGCCGGTGGCATGGCGCCCGAGGAGGTCGAGCAGCTCGTCACCTTCGCGCTCGAATCGGCGCTCAACGGCACGCCTGGCGTGACGCGCGTGCGTTCGGTGTCGGGCGCCGGCTTGTCGGTGGTCTATGCCGAGTTCGACTGGGGCACCGATGTCTACCGCAACCGCCAGCTGGTGGCCGAGCGGCTGGCCGAAGTGCGCGCGCAGTTGCCGCCCGGGGTGACGCCGACGCTGGGCCCGATCTCGTCGGTGATGGGCGAGATCATGCTGATCGCCCTGCCTGCCGACCCGGCAAAGGTCAGCCCCATGCAGGTGCGCGAGTTCGCCGACTTCGTGCTGCGCCCGCGCCTGCTGTCCGTTCCCGGCGTGGCGCAGGTGATCCCGATCGGCGGCGAGGTGAGGCAGTTCCGCGTCGAGCCCGACAGCGCGCGCATGGCGCTGCTGGGCGTCAGCTTCGAGGCCCTGGAATCGGCCTTGCGCGGCTTTGCCGGCAACACCAGTGGCGGCTTCCTGGAGCGCCACGCACGCGAGGTGCTGATCCGCCATGTCGGCCGCACGACGCGGCTGGAGGACTTGCGCCGGCTGCCCGTGCTGCACCGCGAGGGTACGGCGCCGGTGCTGCTCGAGCAGGTCGCCGAGGTGCGCTTCGGCGCCGCCTTCAAGCGCGGCGACGCCGGATTCAATGGCGCCCCGGCGGTCATCGTCAGCGTGCAGAAGCAGCCCGGCGCCGACTCGGTGCGGCTGACGCGCCGCATCGAAGCGGCGCTGGCCGCGCTGTCGACATCGTGGCCGGCGGGCATGGCGGCGCCCGAGGTGTCGTTCCGCCAGGCCGACTTCATCGAGGCCTCGGTCGGCAACGTGCAGGAGGCGCTGCGCGACGGCGCCGTGCTGGTCGCCGTGGTGCTGTTCCTGTTCCTGATGAACCTGCGCACGACGGTGATCTCGCTGACCGCCATCCCGCTGTCGCTGGCGGTCAGCGCGCTGGTCTTCCATGCGCTCGGGCTGTCGATCAACGTGATGACGCTGGGCGGGCTGGCGATCGCCGTCGGCGAGCTGGTCGACGACGCACTGGTCGATGTCGAGAACGTGCTGCGCCGCCTGCGCCAGCAGCGCCCGCAGGGCGTGTCCGAGACGCTGCGCGTGATCGCCGCCGCCTGCAACGAGGTGCGCTCCGGCGTGGTGCTGGCGACGGCGGTGGTGGTGCTGGTGTTCGTGCCGCTGTTCGCGCTGCCGGGCATCGAGGGACGCCTGTTCGTGCCGCTGGGCATCGCCTACATCACCTCCATCCTGGCCAGCCTGGCGGTGGCCGTCACCGTGACGCCGGTGCTGTGCTTTCACCTGCTGCCACGCATCGGGCTGCTCGAGCGCGGCGACACGCCTCTCGTGCGCGCGCTCAAGCGCGCCGACGAGGCGCTGCTGCGCGCTTCCTTCGACCATGCCCGACCCATACTCGCGCTGGCGCTGCTGGCCACGCTGGCAGCGGCAGCCACCGTGCCGCTGTTCCCGCGCACCTTCCTGCCGGCCTTCAACGAAGGCACGCTGACGATCAACGTGCTGCTCAATCCGGGCACCGCGCTGGCCGAGAGCAACCGCATCGGCGCGCTGGCCGAGCTTGTGGTGCGCGAGGTGCCTGAGGTCGTGCATGTCGGGCGCCGGACCGGCCGTGCCGAGCTCGACGAGCATGCCGAAGGCGTGCACTACAGCGAGCTCGACGTCGACCTCGCGCCCGGCGGACGCCCGCGCACGGCGGTCATGGCCGACCTTCGCGCGAGGCTGGCCACCCTGCCGGCCTCGGTGACGCTGGGCCAGCCCATCAGCCACCGCCTGGACCATCTGCTCTCCGGCGTGCGCGCGCAGATCGCGATCAAGATCTTCGGCGACGACCTCGACACGCTGCGTGGCCTGGCCGCGACATTGCGCGAGAAGCTGGCCGCGGTGCCGGGCATTGCCGACCTGCAGGTCGAGAAGCAGGTGCTGATCCCGCAGGTGACGGTGCGGCTGGACACCGCACGCGCCGCCGCCTACGGCGTCACGCCGGGCGCGCTGGCCACGCTGCTGCAGGCGCTCAACCAGGGCGACACGGTGACCCAGGTGATCGACGGCGCGCGCCGCTTCGACCTCGTGCTGCGCCTGCCCGACAGCGCGCGCGACAGCGCCGGGCTGGCCGGGCTGCGGGTCGACACGCCGCGCGGGCGCGTGCCCTTGTCGCAGCTGGCCACCATCGAGGAGGGCGACGGCCCCAACCAGATCGGGCGCGAGAACGGCCGCCGCCGCATCGTGGTGTCGGCCAATGCGCAAGGCGACGCCGATCTCTCGCGCGTGGTGGCCGACATCCGCCGCGTGCTCGACGCCAGCGCGCTGCCCGGCGGCACCTTCGTCGCCCTGGAGGGTCAGTTCCAGGCCCAGGAGCAGGCCACGCGGCTGATCGCCGCGCTGTCGGCGGTGTCGCTGACGCTGATCTTCATGGTGCTGTACAGCCGCTACCGCTCGCTGCTGCTGGTGGCCATGATCATGGGCAACATCCCGATGGCGCTGATCGGCAGCGTGGTCGCCATGTGGCTGGCCGGCGTGTCGCTGTCGGTGGCCTCGCTGGTCGGCTTCGTCACGCTGACCGGCATCGCGACGCGCAACGGCATCCTCAAGATCAGTCACTACGTCAACCTGTGCAAGTTCGAGGGCGAGCGCTTCGACCGCGACATGATCGTGCGCGGTTCGCTCGAGCGGCTGACGCCGGTGCTGATGACGGCGCTGGTGGCGGCGCTGGCGCTGACCCCGCTGCTGCTGGCCGCCGACGCCCCGGGCAAGGAGATCCTGCACCCGGTGGCAGTGGTGATCTTCGGCGGCCTGGTCAGCTCGACGCTGCTCGACACCTGGCTGACGCCGCTGATGTTCTGGCGCTGGGGCGGCAAGCCGCTCGAGCGCCTGCTCGCCGAATCCGGCGACGAAGTGTTCTGAGTCCGACCCCCTGGAGATCGACATGAAACGATGGATCCTCTTTGCAACCCTGGCCGTGCAGGCGCTGGCCGCCGCCGCCCACGACAACCTGAAGCCCGCCAAGGGCGGCGTGATCGCCGAAGGCCAGTCCGGCTACCGCATCGAGCTGGTGGCCGAGGGTGGCCAGCTGGCCGCCTGGGTCACCGACCACGACGGCAAGCCGGTCGCGGCACAGGGCGTGAAGGCCGAGCTGACCATGCTGGCCGGCAGCGAGAAGTCGACCGCCACCTTCGAGCCCGCTGCCGGCCACAAGCTGCTGGCCAGGGTCAAGCCGGTCGCGGGCGCCAAGGTGGTGGTGCGGCTGACGGTCGGCACGCGGGCCACCGAGCAGCTGCGCCTGACCCTGAAGTAGCGCGCCGCCTCCCTCCCTCGGGGGCCCCGGCGGCCGGCACGCCCCCCCCCCCCCCGCACGGGCGCCCCCGCCGGTGCGATCGCGCCGCGGCCGGCCAGCTGGCAGCATGGCCGGCATGCCAGCGACCAGCACCCCCCGATGAGCCTGGCCGTCATCCGCAGCCGCGGCCTGGACGGCCTGCAGGCGCCGCAGGTTCATGTCGAGGTCCACCTGACCAACGGACTGCCCAGCTTCACGCTGGTCGGCCTGGCCGACATCGAGGTCAAGGAGTCACGCGAGCGTGTGCGCGCGGCCCTGCAGCAAAGCGGTTTCGCCTTCCCGCACAACAAGCGCGTCACCGTCAACCTGGCGCCCGCCGACCTGCCCAAGGAGTCCGGCCGCTACGACCTGCCGATCGCGCTCGGCCTGCTGGCGGCCGACGGCCTGCTCGACACGGCGCGGCTGGACGGCTTCGAGTTCGCCGGCGAACTGTCGCTGGCCGGTGAGCTGCGCCCGGTGCGCGGCGCCCTGGCGCTGGCGCTGGCGCTGCGGCAGGAGGACTCGGCGCGCACCCTGGTGCTGCCGCAGGCCAGTGCGCGCGAAGCGGCCCGCGTGCCGGGGGTGAGCGTCCAGCAAGCCGGCCACCTGGCCGAGGTGGTGGCCGCCCTGCGCCCCGGTGAGCAGGCCCAGGCGCTGCCGCGCGCCCGGCCCGCCGACGAGGCGCAGGCGCCGACGGGCCCCGACCTGCGGGACGTGAAGGGCCAGGTCGCGGCCAAACGTGCGCTCGAGATTGCCGCCGCCGGCGCGCACAGCCTGTTGATGGTCGGCCCGCCCGGCACCGGCAAGTCGATGCTGGCGGCGCGCCTGCCCGGGCTGCTGCCGGCCATGAGCGACGACGAGGCGCTGGCCAGTGCGGCGCTGCAGGGCCTGGCGGCCCGCCCCGGGCCGTTGGCCGGCTTCGGGCAGCGGCCCATGCGCTCGCCGCACCACTCGGCCAGCGCGGTGGCCCTGGTCGGTGGCGGCACGCCGCCACGGCCGGGCGAGATTTCGCTGGCCCATGGTGGCGTGCTGTTTCTCGACGAGACGCCCGAGTTTCCTCGCACCGCGCTGGAAGCCCTGCGCGAGCCGCTGGAGAACGGCCGCATCACGATTTCGCGCGCCGCGCGCCAGGCGCAGTTCCCGGCGCGCTTCCAGCTGGTGGCCGCCATGAACCCCTGCCCCTGTGGCTGGCGCGGGGCGCCGGCCACGCTGGGCCGCGCCTGCCGCTGTTCGCCCGAAGCGGTCACCCGCTACCAGGGGCGGCTGTCCGGGCCGCTGATGGACCGCATCGACCTGCGCGTCGAGGTGCTGGCCGCCAGCCCTGCCGAGCTGATGGCGCTGCCGGACGGCGAGACCACGTCGGTGGTCGCCGCGCGCGTGGCTGCGGCGCGTGAGCGCCAGCTTGCGCGCCAGGGGCTGCCCAATGCCGAACTCGAGGCCGCCGCAGTCGACCGCCACTGCGCACTCGACGAGCTGTCGCGCGCCTTCGTCGAGAAGGCCGCGCACCGCCTGGCCTGGTCGGGGCGGCGGCTGCACCGCACGCTGAAGGTGGCGCGCAGCATCGCCGACCTGGCCGGGGTCGAACAGCTGCAGGTGCTGCATCTGGCCGAGGCGATGCAGTTCGGGCCCGGGGTGTGAAGCGCGCCCGGGCAGCGCACACGATTGGCGCAGGCGCAGGCGCAGGCGTAGGCGTAGGCGTAGGCGCAGGCGTCACCGGCATCCGGTGCCCGGCCGCCCAGCCCGGCCGGCCCCGGGGCTACTTGCGCAGGAAGACGTCCGGCACGGCGGCCTGCAGGTCCGTCAGCGTGCGCCGCGGTGCGGCGGGCACCTGGATGGGCCGGGCGCGCGAAGCCGCCGCCTGGCCATGGCCTGCGCCGGGCGCGGCCGGCGGGTTCCCCGGCGCCGCAGCCTTGGCCGCGTCCGCCGGCCGCAGGCCGGTGTAGAAGCGCGCCACCCGGTCGTAGTCGGCCTGCGTGACCTGGCGCTCCTCGAGCTGCAACAGTCCCCCGGTGGTGCGTACGAACCTGGCCATCGATTCCTGCTTTCGCGCGTTGCGGGTCAGTCTAGCAGTTGCGGGAGCTGCGCCTCACGCTCGTCGGCGGCATCCTTGACGAAAGCCAGCAGCAAGTGGGCGCCGCCCCAGATCTGGCGCGCCGTGGGCGCCAGGGTGTCGGCCTGGGGCGGGTCCGCGGCTGCACCGGGCGCCGCTTCCGGGTTGGCCTGCGGCGAGGCCTCCGCCTGGGCCTGCGGCGGGGCCTCCACCTCGGCCTGCGGCGCGGCCTCCGCCTCGGCCTGCGGCGCGGCCTCCGCCTCGGCCTGCGGCGGGGTCTCCGCCTCGGCCTGCGGCGCGGCCTCCGCCTCGGCCTGCGGCCTTGTGGCGACCCCGGCAGTCCCGGCGTTCCAGGCGGTCCCGGGCGCCGGCGCCTCGGGATCCGCCGCGGCTTCGTCGGCCAGCCGCACGAGCCCGCTGTCGCTGGCCCGCGAGGCGATGGTGAGCACACCCACCGTCTCCTGCGGACCCCAGTCGTCGAACGACAGGCCCTGCAGGTCGACCAAGGGGTGCTCGAGGGCGAAGATCGGGAAGGCCCACACGACCTTCCAGTCCGGCTCGGCCCACTGGTCCTCCTGCCCGCTCTGGTAGAGGTAGGCGGCGTCTTCCGCATTGCCGCTGAGCGCCGGGTCCACGTAGATCACGAAGTCGGAACGCTTGAAGGCCGCGCCGACCACCCCCTCGCCCAGCGGCACGACCAGGGGTCTGGCGGGCAGGAGGCCGGCCGCCGGCCAGGCCAGCACCTGGCGCAGCGCCTGCTGGTCGCTGTCGTAGACGAACAGCGCAAGCTCCAGGTCGCCCGGCAGCGGCAGATGGGCGCCGAAGTACGGCAGCAGCAGTTCGTTGCGCATCGCCGCCGCCCAGCCCTGCAGGCCGTCCTGCAGACCGGGCCACGCCGCCAGCTCCAGCAGCGCCCGCCGATAGGCGATCGCACGACCGCGCCGCGCCGGGTCTTCATGCCCCGGCGCAACCCAGGGGGGCTGTGGCGCGACGCGCCAGCGTACGTCGTAGCGGTGGCCGACCAGCGGGTAGTCGACGCGCAGTTCCCAGGCGCCGGAACCGATGGCCACCAGGGCACCGGCCTCGTGCCGCGTGAGGTCGCTGTCGTGCACCCACTCGCCGGGGCCGTCGTTGTGGAACTGGCTGGCGTCGTCCAGCGGGATGTCGGGGTAGCCCGACCAGCGCATGACCTGCGCGAACGGCTCCACAGGACCCAGCGACGCCGGCAACTGCAGACGCAGCACCAGGGTTCGCACCGGCACCCGCACGACGAAGGAGCTCACCTCGAGCCCCGGCACGCGGCCACGGTGGGCGCCCAGCCGCTGGTCGCGTTCGACCGCCGTCACCGTCTCCCATTCGGTGACGGCATAGGTGTTGAAGCACAGGTACTGCCAGCCGTAGCTCGCCGGCGGTGCACTCTGCAGCCGCTGGCCCAGCCGTACGCCGCAGCGGATCGACCGCCGCGGGGCCGTCGGCCGCCGCTCCCAGCGGTGCCCGGCGCGCTTGGACCCTTCGCTCAGCTCGAGCGTGGTGTGCGTCACGCGGCCCATGGAGACATCGATGGCGACCGGGATCAGGTCGCTGCGCTGCGCCCGCTCGAAGGCATGGCCGCTGACCTCGTGGCGCACCACGGCGACGCCGCCGGCGTCCACCGCCACCGCATGGGTGACGCGGGCCACCCACTGGCCCTGGCGCTCGGCGGCGCGCCGGTGCACACGCGCCTTGTGCATGCGCAGGCCATGCACCTCGCGCCGGCCGTCCAGCAGCAGGTGGACCGGTGCCCCGCCGCCGCCGCCGAAGTGCACGGGCGTGTAGGACATCCTGCCGGTCTCGAAGACGTCGATCAGGTTCACCGAGTTGCGCCCGGGCTCGGACAAGGTGACACCGCTGCTGCCGGCCGCCAGCACGGCGATCTCGCCCTCCAGTTCATGGTCGACCGAGTAGCCCAGGCGGCCGAAGGCGGCGTAGTGCTTGTGCCCGTGCAGCACCAGGTCGACGTCGCAGCGGTTGAGCTCGCGCATCACCTGCCCGGCGTTGCGCAGGACCAGGAAGGGCTCGAACGAGGTCAGGCCCTCGGTGATCGAGGTCTCGGGAATCGGCAGCGGGTGGTGGTGCAGCAGCGCGATGCGCGGCACGAACGGGCGTGCCCCGGCCGCATCGCGCAGGTTGAGCACCTGGGCCTTCAGGCGCGTCACCTGCTGCGGGTCGACGTTACCGGTGGCCAGCCATTGGCCATGGTTGCTGTCCAGGTAGATCAGCACCACGGCCTGCGGGTCGTCGCCGCGCAGCAGCGGCAGCGACCGCAGCGACTGGCCCTGTCGCCAGCGCGCGATGGCGGTGCGCCACTTGCGGGCGTACAGCCAGGGGGTCAGCGCCAGCCGCTGCAGCCAGCGCAGCGGCCAGGCGCGCCGGCGGTGCTGCAGGTACGACGGCATCGCCGACGGCACCTCCATCGCCTGCGGACCGAACAGCGCGGCGAAGTTCGTCGAGAACGGGCGCAGGCGCAGGTTGCCGAACGGCCCGCAGTCGTGGTTGCCGGGCACGCAGCGCAGCTGCACCTGGTCGCCGATGGACCGGCGCAGCTCGTCAAGCTGCCGCCAGGCCGCCGCCATCATGAACAGGCCGCCATGGTCGACCAGGTCACCGGTGCAGACGATCAGCTGCGGGCGCTCCCTGCGCGCCAGCGCCGCGACGTAGTCCCATACCGCCTCGTCGAAGTGCGCGCCGAAATGGATGTCCGACAGGTGCAGGATGCGAAACGGCGCCGCCACCTGGCCATGGACGGGCGACGCATGGGCATCGTGCAGCCGGCGGTCTTCATGCTCGGCCATGCTCAACTCCCCGGCGCCGTCGGTCGCCCCCGGTCGTCCGCCGGCGCGCGCTCGCGCACTTCGGCCGGCGCCAGGCGGGCCAGGCGGCCGATCCACGCGGACCGCGTGCGGGGTGCCACAACCATGCGGCATGGTATCGCCTGGACACCCGGCTGACGGGACCGCGGTCCGCGGTCGGCCGGGTGCCGGGTGCCGGGTGCCGGGTGCCGGGTGCCGGTGCCGGGTGCCGGGTGCCGGGTGCCGGGTGCCGGGAGCCGGGTGCCGGGCATCGGGCATCGGGCATCGGGCATCGGGCATCGGGTCGGTACCGCAAGGAAGCCGCTCTTCGACCGGTGCCCCAGCGGCAAGGCCGCCGCCGGTCAACGGTTCAGGCGCACCAGCTCGTCGATCCAGCCCGGCCAGTGCCGCCCGCCCTGGCGCCGGCCCAGGCGCAGCACCACGGTGCCCGACTCACGGTCGACGAGCAGGATCTGGCCGTGCAGGCCCTGGGCATAGACCATGCGGCCGGGCCTCAGCGGTGGCCCGCCCGGCTCGGGGCGGATGCGCCAGTGGCCGGCATAGAACGCGGCCTCGGGTGAGTACGGGCGTTCGATGTTGCGCCAGGCCGGGTCGGCCGGGCCGGGCAATCCCGACGCCGGCCGCAGGCTTTCGGCCAGCCAGCGCGCGCTGACCAGCTCGCGCCCCTGCCAGCGGCCATCGGCCGCAACCAGGAGCCCCAGGCGCAGCAGGTCGCGCGCACGGGCGTTGAGGCAGCAGAAGGCGCGCACCTGGCCGGGCTGCCGGTCGTCCAGGCTCCAGCTGGCGTCGAACTCGGTGCCCAGTGCCTGCCACAGCCGGCCCTGCAGGTAGGCGGGCAGTGCGGTGCCGGTGGCCCGCTCGAGGGCCAGGGCCAGCAGTTGCGTGTCACCGCTCTGGTAGGCATGGATCCCGTCGGGCGCGCGTCGCATGCGCAGCCGGGCGACTTCGGCCAGGATGTCGGGCGTCAGGTACAGGCGCGCGACATCGCTGGTCGGCGAGCGGTAGCCCTCGTCGAAGTCGATGCCGCTGCGCATCAGCAGCAGGTGCCGCAGCGTGAGCCCCGAGAAGCCGGGGTCCTGCGCCCGCAGCTCGGGCAGGTAGCGCAGCAGCGGGTCGTCGAGCGAGCCGATGCGGCCCTCGTCGATCGCGACGCCCAGCAGCAGCGAAAGCACCGACTTGGCCAGCGAGAACACGGCCGCCGGCTGCTCGGCGGTGAAGCCGTCGAAGTAGCGCTCGTAGACGAGTCGTCCCTGGCGCGCGACCAGCAGCGCGACGGTGTCGTGCGCCGCCAGGTCGGCCTCCGCCTGCGCCGTCGTCAGGCCATGGGGCCAGCGCAGCGCCTGGGGCTGCCGCGGCAGCGGCACCGGCGACACCGAACGGGCGACCGGTGCGGCGGCGAAGTGGCGGTGGTCATCGATCGACGGCCGGCCGCCCTGCAGCACCAGCCACAGGGGCACCGGCGTGAAGAGCAGCAAGGCGGCCAGCGACGCCGCCGCCACCAGGGCCACCCCGGCCAGCGCCCAGGCCAGGCCGTGCGCAAGGCCCGATGCCCGCACCTGAACCGGCCTTCGCCACACTGCGCGTTCCGCTCAACCCAGCTGCGGCGCCAGCCGCCGGCGGGCCTGGTCCTCGGAGACCCCTTCGCGCCGGGCCCAGTCGAGCAGCTGGTCCTCGCCGATGCGGCCGACGTTGAAGTAGCGTGCCTCGGGGTGCGCCATGTAGAAGCCGCACACGCTGGCCGCCGGTGTCATGGCCAGGCTGTCGGTCAGGCCCATGCCGATCTCGCCGGCCTGCAGCAGATCGAACATCGCGCGCTTGACGCCATGGTCGGGGCAGGCCGGGTAGCCGGGCGCCGGGCGGATGCCGCGGTAGGCCTCGGCGATCAGCTGCTCGGTCGTCAACGCCTCGTCGGCCGCGTAGCCCCAGAACTCGGTGCGCACGCGCTGGTGCAGCCGCTCGGCAAAGGCCTCGGCCAGCCGGTCGGCCAGCGCCTTGAGCATGATGGCGCTGTAGTCGTCATGGGCGTCGGTGAACTCACGCTCCTTGCGCTCCACGCCCAGCCCGGCGGTGACCGCGAACAGCCCGATGTGGTCGGCCGCCACGCCGCGCGGGGCGATGTAGTCGGCCAGGCAGCGGTTCGGGCGGCGCACGCCGTCGACGACCGGCCGCTCGGACTGCAGGCGCAGCGGGTTCCAGCGCAGCGCCACCTGGCGGCGCGAGGCGTCGGTGTAGACCTCGATGGTGTCGTCGTCCACCGTGTTGGCAGGCAGCAGCGCGAACACACCCGAGGCCTGCAGCCAGCGCCCGTCTATCGCCCGCTGCAGCAGGCGGCGGCCGTCGTCGAACACACGCTGCGCCTCGGCACCGACCACCTCGTCGCGCAGGATCGCGGGGAAGCGGCCGGCCAGGTCCCAGGTCTGGAAGAAGGGCCCCCAGTCGATGCAGGCCGCGAGTTCCGCAAGGTCGTACTGGCGCAGCACCCGGCGGCCGGTGAAGCGGGGCGCCGGCGGGGCATGGGCGGCCCAGTCGACGGGCGTCCTGTGGGCGCGGGCCTCGGGCAGGCCGACCAGCGGCGTGGCCTTGCGGCCGGCGTGCAGCTCGCGCACGCGCTGCATGTCGGCCTGCACTTCGGCGATGTAGGCGGCCGCGCGCTCCTCGCTGAGCAGTTCGCTGCACACGCCCACGCTGCGCGAGGCGTCGGGCACGTAGACCACCGGGCCCTCGTAGTGTGGCGCGATCTTCACGGCCGTGTGCACGCGGCTGGTGGTGGCGCCGCCGATGAGCAGCGGAGTCCTGCGCTGCCGGAAGTGCTCGTCGCGCTGCATCTCGGCGGCCACATGCTGCATTTCCTCGAGGCTGGGCGTGATCAAACCCGACAGGCCGATCAGGTCGGCGCCTTCTATCCTGGCGCGCGCCAGGATGTCCTGGCAGGGCACCATGACGCCCATGTTGACGACCTCGAAGTTGTTGCACTGGAGCACGACGGCGACGATGTTCTTGCCGATGTCGTGCACGTCACCCTTGACGGTGGCGATCACCACCTTGCCCTTGGGTTTCACGTCCGCGCCGGCGGCCCGAGCGGCCTGCTTCTCGGCCTCGATGTAGGGCAGCAGCTGGGCCACCGCCTGCTTCATCACGCGCGCCGACTTCACCACCTGGGGCAGGAACATCTTGCCGGCGCCGAACAGGTCGCCGACGACGTTCATGCCGGCCATCAGCGGGCCCTCGATCACGTGCAGCGGGCGGCCGCCGGCGGACCGCAGCGCCTGCCAGCACTCCTCTGTGTCCTGCACGATGAAGTCGGTGATGCCGTGCACCAGCGCATGGCTCAGGCGCGCTTGCACCGTGCCGCTGCGCCAGGCCAGCCGTGCGCTGTCGTCGCGGGCCGCACCCTTGGCCCGCTCGGCGATTTCGACCAGCCGCTCGGCGGCGTCCCGGCGGCGGTTCAGCACCACGTCCTCGACGCGCTCGCGCAGCTCGGGGTCGAGCTCGTCGTAGACGCCCACCATGCCGGCGTTGACGATGCCCATGTCCAGCCCGGCGCGGATCGCGTGGTACAGGAACACCGTGTGGATGGCCTCGCGTACCGGGTCGTTGCCGCGAAAGCTGAAGCTCACGTTGCTGATGCCGCCGGAGACCTTGGCGCCCGGCAGGTTGCGCTTGATCCAGCGCGTGGACTCGATGAAGTCCACCGCGTAGTTGTCGTGCTCCTCGATGCCGGTGGCAATGGCGAAGATGTTGGGGTCGAAGATGATGTCCTCGGGCGCGAAGCCGACCTGCCCGACCAGGATGTCGTAGGCGCGCGCGCAGATCCCGTTCTTGCGCGCCAGGCTGTCGGCCTGGCCCTGCTCGTCGAAGGCCATGACCACGGCCGCTGCGCCGTAGCGGCGGACCAGCGTCGCCTGACGGCGGAATTCGGCCTCGCCCTCCTTCAGGCTGATGCTGTTGACGATGCCCTTGCCCTGCAGGCACTTGAGCCCCGCTTCGATGACCTCCCACTTCGACGAGTCGATCATCACCGGCACGCGCGCGATCTCGGGCTCGGCGGCCATCAGCGAGAGGAAGCGCACCATCGCCGCCTTGCTGTCGAGCATGGCCTCGTCCATGTTGACGTCGATGATCTGGGCGCCGTTGTCGACCTGCTGGCGCGCCACCGCCAGCGCGGCCTCGTAGTCGCCGGCCAGCACCAGCCGCGCGAAGGCTCGCGAGCCGGTGACGTTGGTGCGTTCGCCGATGTTGACGAACAGGTGGCCCTCGCCGATCGTGACCGGCTCCAGGCCGGCCAGTCGCATGGGGGGAATCGTCGGGGCAGTCATGCGGGTCACTCCAAGGGCTTCCGGGAGTGAGCGCCGTTGCGGCAGGCCCGCCGAGGTGGCAGGCGCCCCCGAGCCTGGCGGGCAGGGGCCCGTCGCAACGCTCCTCGGGGAGGGAGCGCGGATTGTAGGAGTCGGGGCCCGGGATGTGGCGCCCGGCGGCCGTCGGCGGTCAGCGGCTGTGTGAAGTCATCTGCGCCAGTGGCGAGGCAATGCTGACCCCGGGGTTGGCGGCGCGCACCGCCTCCGCCAGCGGCCGGGCCCCGGCCCCGGCATCGCCCTCGTCGAGCCGGTCCTGCTGAGGCAGCTGACCGATGCCGGCTGGGTCCCGGCGCATCGCCACGCCGACGGCCAGGATGTCGACCACCAGCAGGTGCAGGATGCGGCTGACCATGGGCACATGGGTGGTCACGTCCTCGACATGGTCGACGATCAGCGCCACGTCGGCCTTGCGTGCCAGCGGCGACTGCCCGGCGGTGATGGCCAGCACCGCCGCTCCGCGCTCGCGCGCCTTGTCCACCACCTCCATCAGCTCGGGGATGCGGCCGCTGCTGCTGATGACCACGGCGGCGTCGCCGGGCTCGAGCACGCTGGCCGCCAGCAGCTGCAGGCGCGGGTCGGTGTAGGCGTTGCTGGGCACACCGAAGCGCAGGAACTTGAACTGCGCGTCCTGGGCCACCGCGCCGTAGTGCCCCACGGCATGGAATTCGACCCGGCGCGCCTTCAGCAGCAGCTCGATGGCGCGGTCGATCATCTCGCGGTTGAGCTGGCTGCGCAGTTCGAGGATGGCCGAGGCGGTATTGCCCAGCACCTTGGCGCCGAGTTCGACGGCGCTGTCGTCCACCGTGACCTGGCTGTGCGACACCGGCACGGTGGCGGTCAAGCCGGAGGCCAGCCGCAGCTTGAAGTCCGACAGTCCCTCACAGCCCAGGGTGCGGCAGAAGCGGATCACCGTCGGCTGGCTGACCTGGGCGGCGCGCGCGATGTCGGCGATCGGGTCGCCGAGCACGGCCCGCGGGTGCGCCAGCACATGGTCGGCCACCCGCAGCGCGGCCCGCGACAGCTCCGGGCGGGCGCGCCGGATCTGGTCCAGGATGGCGCTGCCGCCGCTGGCCAGCTGGCGCAGCTGCGAGTCGAGGATCGCCGAGGCGCCGATGAAGGTGGCGTTGTCGGCCACGATCACGAAGGTCGGGATCGCCGACACGTAACGGCTGAACCGCCCCTTGTCCTCGAAGCGCGAACGAAAGCGCGAGCGGTCGAACCAGGCGCCCAGGCGCGGCACGATGCCGCCGCCGATGTAGATGCCGCCCAGGGCGCCCAAGGTGACGGCCAGGTTCGCCGCCGCGGTGCCGAGCATCGCGGCGAAGGCGTCGAGCGTGTCCATGCAGGTCGGGTCCGCCTGCTCGAGCGCCCGCCGGGTGATCTCCGGTGCCGACAGCGGCGCCCCGGCGAGCCCGGCGGCCTCGGCCAGCGCGCGGTGCATCAGTTCCAGGCCGGGGCCGGAGAGCAGGCGCTCGAACGAGACATGGTCGTACTGCTTCCAGGCATGCCGCAGGATGGTCAGCTCGCGTTCCTCGCGTGGCGAGAAGCTGGTGTGACCGCCTTCGGAACCGAGCGAGATCCAGCCGTCGCCGACCGGGATCAGCCCCGAGACGCCCAGCCCGCTGCCCGAGCCGAGCAGGCCGACGACGCTGCGCGGGCGCGGCTGGCCGCCGCCGACCTGGCGCAGTTCGTGCGGACGCAGGTGCGGGATGGCCATCGCCAGGGCCGTGAAGTCGTTGACCACCACCAAGGTGTCCAGGCGCAGGCGCTGGCGCATCTCCTCGATCGAGAACTGCCAGTGGTAGTTGGTCATGCGCACCTGGTCACCTTCGACCGGGTTGGCGATCGCCACCGCCGCATGCTGCGGCGTGCCCATCGGCAGGGCCTGCAAGTAGGCGCGCACGGCGGCGTGGAAGTCGGCGTGCTCGGCCACACGCAGCGACGACACATGCTCGAAGCGCCCGGGCGCCACTTCGACCGCGAAGCGCGCGTAGGTGCCGCCGATGTCGGCCATCAGGCGAGGGCTGTCGAACGATGTCGGCTCAGGCATGGCGGTGCAGTCCGTGCAGTCGGGGCGCGGCAGGCAGTGGATCGGTACCGCTGCCGGGTGGCCGGTGGGCGGGATTATCGGGCGGGCCGGATCGATGGCGGGCGAATCGGTGATCGCCTGACGATCATCGGGCTCGTGTAGTTCACTTACAGGAGTGGAGGCTTCCGTGCGGTCAGACAGGGGCGCATTGTGGGCTGCAATCCAGGCATGCGGCTTTCGTGGTTGTGAATGGGCTGTAGTTTTGCTACCTTTCGGGCTTTGATGAAAACCCCGGCCGCGGCCTGCGCCCGCCCGGCCCGACCTGCCAAGATGTCCCCCACGTTTCTGCAGCCCCGCACCTCCAGGCCCGACATGGCCCGCGCCCCTTTTCGGGGAAGCGCCGGGCACGGCGCCGCCCGCACCTGGGGGCGCCGATGAGCACGGGCAGCGCCCATCCCTGGCTGGTGGCCGACATCGGCGGCTCGAACGCGCGCTTTGGCTGGGTTGCCGGCCCGGGCAGTGCGATCGCACGCATCGAGACGCTCGCCGTCGCCCAGCATGCCGGCCCGGCGGAAGCCGCGCACCGCTATCTGGCCAGCCTGGCAGGCGAGCTGGGGGACGCCTATTCGCCACCGCGCCATGCGGCGCTCGCCGTGGCCACCGCGGTGGCGGGCGACCAGGTTTCGCTGACCAACAGCCCCTGGAGCTTCTCCTGTGCCGCCGTGCGTGACCGGCTGGGGCTGGAGCAGCTCATCGTGCTCAACGACTTCGAGGCGCTGGCGCTGTCGCTGCCGCACCTGCGGGCGGATCAGCTGCGCTGCCACGGTGCGCTGCCACAGGCCGCGGGAACGCTGGCCGTGATCGGGCCGGGCACCGGCCTGGGCGTCGCGGGCGTCGTCCAGACGGCCGGCGGCTGGGTCGCGCTGCCCGGTGAGGGCGGGCATTCGACGCTGGCGCCCGCGGATGACTTCGAAAGCGAGATCCTGCGCTGGGTGCGGGGGCGGCATGAGCATGTCTCGGCCGAGCGGCTGCTCTCGGGGATAGGTCTGCCGCTGCTGCACGAAGCCCTGGCTGCGATCGAGGGGCGGCCGCCGCCGCCGCCGTCGAGTGCCGAACAGATCGTCGGCGCCGGCGTGGCCGACGCCGATCGCGAGAGCCGCCGCACCCTGCTGACCTTCTGCGCCCTGCTGGGGGGCTTTGCCGGCAGCGTTGCGCTGACGCTCGGCGCGCGCGGCGGCGTCTACATCGGCGGCGGCATCGTGCCGCGCATGGCCGACCTGTTCTTCGCTTCGGCGTTCCGCGATCGCTTCGAAGCCAAGGGCCGCCTTGCCCCCTATCTGGCACAGGTGCCGACGCCCCTCATCACCGACACGCTGGCCGCCCTGGCGGGCGCCGCGGCGTCGATCCAGGGCCGCCTGCCGGCCCTTCCGGCGGCACGGGCGATTGAAATTGCTTGACTGCGGTCAATGTAGTTTCAGTACAAAACTCGGGCGCCTTGCTGCCGCCTTTGTTGCTGCTGCGCAACGATTCAGGGGGTTGGCGATGATTTGCCGCCACTCGATGGCGGACACGGCGTGACACATAGGGTTAACGCAAACATCGAACACGATCTAGTTTTGGTACAAATTGGGTCGACCCTCCTCGATGAGGGCCCACGCTTTGGTGCCGCCTGGCTTCGAGGCCTGGACCAGGAACTCCCGCCCGACGACAGACCGACAGACGACCCCATCCACCGCCGGAGACCACGATGAAGCAAACCTCGACCGCCCTGCGCAGGTCCCTCGCGCCGCAGCAGCGGCCCCGCGCCACCCCGGTGGCCGCCGCCTGCGTGCTGGCCTTGCTGGCCGCCGGTGCTGCCCAGGCCCAGCAGACCGACACCGTGACCGTGACCGGCATCCGCGCCGCCATCGAGTCGGCGATCAGCCTGAAGAAGGGCGCCGAGAGCATCGTCGAGGCGATCTCGGCCGAGGACATCGGCAAGCTGCCCGACCCGAGCGTGGCCGAGTCGATCTCGCGCCTGCCGGGCGTGGCCGCGCAGCGCAACCGCGGCTCCGGCAAGGCACAGCAGATCAGCGTGCGCGGCATGTCGCCGGACTTCAACGGCGGCCTGCTCAACGGCCGCGAGGTGGCCTCCTCGGGCGACAGCCGCGGCGTCGACTTCGACCTCTACCCGGCCGAGCTGCTCTCGGGCGTGATGGTCTACAAGACGCCGCATGCGGGCCTGGTGGGCCAGGGCCTGTCGTCGACCATAGACCTGCGCACCGTCAGGCCGCTGGACCACGCCAAGCGCGTGGTGGCCCTGAACTACCGCGACATGAAGACCGGCATCGGCAACGGCGTGGTCGACGGCGAGGGCTCGGGCGACCGCTACAACCTGGCCTACATCGACCAGTTCGCCAACCGCACGCTGGGCGTGGCGCTGGGCTACGCCAAGTTCACCGAGAACGGCGCCGTGCAGCCCAAGGTCAACACCTGGGGCGGGTGGACGCCCGAGCTCGCCTACAACGGCCAGCAGGTCAAGGTGCCGGGCGGCTTCGGCCGCGACAACGAGCAGACCAACCAGACCCGCGAGGGCTTCATGGCGGTGCTGCAGTACAAGCCCCACAAGGACTTCGAGGCCGTGCTCGACGTCTTCCAGTCCAAGGGCAGCCAGGCCTACTTCAAGAAGGGCATCGAAGGCTTCATCGGCGGTGGCTCGGGCGACAGCAGCTACCGCAACGACCCGGTGCTGACCGCCGCCACGGTGGCCAACGGCTTCGCGACCAGCGGCACGGTCAACAACTTCAAGGGCGTGGTGCGCAACCACAACGAGGGCACCGACGACAAGCTCGACGCCTGGGGCCTGAACACACGCTTCAAGCTCGGCGGCTGGACCGGGGTGGCCGATGTCGGCCAGTCCAAGGTCAACAAGACCGGGGCGCGCTACGAGACCACCGCCGGCCTGGCCGGCAACGGGCGCAAGGGCGCCGCCACCGACACGATCTCCTGGACCGGGTTCGACGGCACCAATTTCGCCGACCTGCAGTTCAAGCCCGGCCGCGACTACTCCGACCCCAACGTCGCCAAGCTGACCGACGTCATGGGCTGGGGCGGCGGCGAGGGCTCGCCGCAGGCCGGCTACGTGGCCGCGCCGACCATCAAGGACAAGATCGACAACCTGCGGCTCACGGGGCGCACCGACGTGCAGTGGGGACCGCTGTCGCGCGTCGAGCTGGGCATCAATTCGCTGGACCGCACCAAGACCTCGTCGACGCAGGAAGGCTTCCTGGTCATCAAGGGCGCCACCGACCCCTACGCAGCCGTCGTGGCGCCGGGCGCCGGCACCACGGTGGTCGCCGGCATCCCGGTCATGACCTGGGACCCGCGCGGCTCGCTGGGCACCATCTACGACCTGCGCTCCAACCTGTACGGCACCGTCATCAACCGCAACTGGTCGGTCAACGAGAAGGTGGTGACCAGCTTCGTCAAGGGCGACGTCGACATGGAGCTCGCCGGCCGCCCGCTCAGCGGCAACATCGGCTTGCAGCTGGTGCAGACCGACCAGACCTCCAAGGGCTTCAAGAACGACTCCGGCAACTGCACCGGCCGCACGCCAGACACCTGCACCAGCCTGAGCGGCGGCAAGTCCTTCACCGACGTGCTGCCCAGCGTCAACCTGGCGCTCGAGCTGACCGGCGACCAGATCATGCGCCTGGGCGTGGGCAAGACACTGTCGCGCCCCAAGATGGGCGACATGCGCGCCAACATCGATTCGCCCTCGTACGACCCGGCCGGCACGCTGCAGGTGCTGAAGGCGTCGGGCGGCAACCCCGAGCTCGAGCCTTTCCGCGCCACCGCCTTCGACCTGTCATGGGAGAAGTACTTCGGCAACAAGGGCTATGTCAGCGTGGCGGCGTTCTACAAGGACCTCGACACCTACATCCTGACCTTCGGCCGCCAGTACGACTTCAGGAACCTGGTCACCTCGAGCACCGTGCTGCCGCCCAGCAAGTCCACCGTCGGCGTGCTGTTCCAGCCGGTCAACGGCAACGGCGGCAACATCAACGGCATCGAGCTGGCGGTCAACGTGCCGCTGTCGCTGATCGCCAAGCCGCTGGACGGCTTCGGCATCGCGGTCAACCATTCCGACACCAAGAGCTCGATCGACCTCGACGTGAGCGGCTTCCCCAATGCCAGCGCGACGACGATCAAGATCCCGCTGCCGGGCCTGTCGCGGCGCGTCACCAACGTGCGCTTCTACTACGAGAAGCACGGCCTGCAGGTGGCATTGGCGCAGCGCACCCGTTCGGACTTCCTGGGCGAGGTCACCGACTACAAGGACGACAAGGAGATCACCTTCATCAAGGGTGAATCGGTGCTCGACTTCCAGGTCAGCTACGAGTTCCAGTCGGGCATGGCCAAGGGGCTGACCCTGCTGTTCCAGGGCCAGAACCTGACCAACGCCAAGTTCCAGCAGTACACCAGCGACCCCAACACGATCACGCGCAAGGACGTCTACGGCAAGACCTACCTGTTCGGCCTGAGCTACAAGCTCTGACGACCCCGAAAGGTCGGCGGCCCCCCGGCAGCTGACCCAGGTCAAGGCGCCCCGCGGCCGCAAGGCCCGGGGCGTCGCGCCATCCAGGCTGCGCATCACCCCGTTTCGCCGACCCACCCCGCGAGGACCCCATGACCACCGCCCACCCCCTGGCCGCCGACGACAACCCGCAGGCGCTCAGACGCGTCGTCATCCTCGGCGGCGGCACCTCGGGCTGGATGAGCGCCGCCGCGCTGGCCAAGGTGCTGCGCGGGCGCTGGCAGATCGAGCTCGTGGAGTCCGAGGAGATCGGCACCGTGGGGGTCGGCGAGGCGACGATCCCGATGATCCGCCTGTACAACAGCGTGCTCGAGATCGACGAGGACGAGTTCATCCGCGAGACGCAGGCCACTTTCAAGCTGGGCATCGAGTTCGTCAACTGGGGCCGCATCGGCGACCGCTACATCCACGGCTTCGGCAAGTTCGGGCGCGAGCTGCTGACCGTGCCCTTCCACCACTACTGGCTCAAGCTGCACCAGGCCGGACAGGTCGGCGACCTGGAGCGCTGGTCGATCAACCGCATGGCCTGCCGGGCCGGCAAGTTCATGCGCGCCGACCCCGCCACCGGTGACTCGCCGCTGGCCGAGATCGTGCATGCCTTCCACTTCGACGCCTCGCTCTATGCGCGCTACCTGCGGCGCTATGCCGAAGCGCGAGGTGTCGTGCGCACCGAAGGCAAGGTGGCGCGCGTCGAACAAGGCGCGGGTGGCGATGTCACGGCGCTGGTGCTGGAGTCCGGCGCACGCGTCGAGGGCGAGCTGTTCATCGACTGCTCCGGCTTCGGCGGACTGCTGATCGAGAAGACCCTGGCGACCGGCTACGACGACTGGTCCGAGTGGCTGCCGGTCAACCGTGCCTGGGCCGTGCCCTGCGACCATGGCGGTGAATTCACGCCCTACACGCGCGCCACCGCGCGCCGCTCGGGCTGGCAGTGGCGCATCCCGCTGCAGCACCGCATCGGCAACGGCCATGTGTACTGCAGCGACTTCATCTCCGACGACGAGGCGCGCGCCGAGCTGCTGGCCCAGCTGGACGGCAGGCCGCAGGCCGAGCCGCGGCTGCTGCGCTTCGTGACCGGCAAGCGCCGCAGGACCTGGAACCGCAACGTGATCGCCGTCGGCCTGGCCGGCGGCTTCCTGGAGCCGCTGGAGTCGACCAGCATCCACCTGGTGCAGGCGGCGATCGACAAGATCGTCACCTTCTTCCCCGACCGCGGCTTCGCGGCCGCCGACATCGAAGAGTTCAACGCGCAGATGGACTTCGAGTTCACGCGCATCCGCGACTTCATCATCCTGCACTACAAGCTCACGCAGCGCGACGACTCGCCCTTCTGGCGGCGCTGCCGCGACATGCCGGTGCCCGAGTCGCTGAGCCGGCGCATGGCGCTCTACGAGAGCCGCGGCCGCATCTTCCGCGAGAACAACGAGCTGTTCTCGGAAGTCGCCTGGCTGCAGGTCATGCATGGCCAGGGCCTGGTGCCGCGCAGCCACCACCCGCTGGTCGACATCCAGTCGCAGGAAGCGACGCTCGAGTACCTGCGCAGCATAGAGTCGGTGATCGAGCGCTGCGTCGAGTTCATGCCGACGCACGCCGACTACATCGCCCGGCACTGCAAGGCGGGTTGAACGCCAAGGCCCGGCCGCCAGGCCGTGCGCGGGGTCCCTCCGAGACCCGGCGCTGCACTCGGACTTGATCGAAGACAACCCCGCCAAGGCGGCCGCAGGGTCAGAATCGCGTCATGAGCGATACCCCCACCCCTATTATTGCAAGCGCTGGCGCCACTGCAGATGCCGATGCGGACGGCTCAGTGCAACTGGTCTCGCTGTACCAGAAGCACCGCAAGATCTACGCGCGCTCGGTCACCGGCTTGTTCGTCAAGTGGCGCTGGGCCCTGGTCTGGGCGACGCAGATCCTGTTCTACGGCCTGCCCTGGCTGCTGTGGAACGACCGCCAGGCGGTGCTGTTCGACCTGGTGTCGCGGCGCTTCTACATCTTCGGGCTGGTGCTGTACCCGCAGGACCTGATCTACCTGTCGGCGCTGCTGATGATCAGCGCCTACGCGCTGTTCCTGTTCACCGCCGTGGCGGGCCGCCTGTGGTGCGGCTACGCCTGCCCGCAGACGGTCTACACCGAGATCTACATGTGGATGGAGCGCCGGCTGGAGGGCGACCGGCAGCGCCGCATGAAGCTCGACGAAGGGCGCTGGGGCTTCGACAAGGTCTGGCGCAAGTCGGCCAAGCAGGGCGCCTGGCTGGCCTTCGGCCTGTGGACCGGCTTCACCTTCGTGGGCTACTTCACGCCCGTCCGCACGCTGGGCGCCGCGGTGCTGTCCGCGGGCCTGGGGCCCTGGGAGACCTTCTGGATCCTGTTCTACGGCATCGCCACCTACGGCAACGCCGGCTTCCTGCGCGAGCAGGTCTGCAAGTACATGTGCCCCTACGCGCGCTTCCAGAGCGCGATGTTCGACAAGGACACCTTGATCATCAGCTACGACAAGGTGCGTGGCGAGCCGCGCGGGGCGCGCAACAAGAAGCTCGACTACAGGCAGGCCGGGCTGGGCGAATGCGTCGACTGCGGGCTGTGCGTGCAGGTCTGCCCGACCGGCATCGACATCCGCAACGGGCTGCAGTACGAATGCATAGGCTGTGCGGCCTGCATCGACGTCTGCGACGGCGTGATGGACAAGATGAACTACCCGCGCGGGCTGGTGCGCTACGTGACGCAGAACGGCCTGGCGCAGCAGATGGACCGGCGGCAGATGCTGCGCCGGGTGCTGCGTCCGCGCGTGCTGGTCTACACCGGCATCCTGGCCGTGATCTGCCTGGCCTTCGCCTGGAGCATCGCGGTGCGCGACCCGTTCCGCGTCGACGTGGTGCGCGACCGCTCGGCACTCGCCCGCGTGGTCGAGGACGGCCGCGTCGAGAACCTGTACCGGCTGCAGGTGATGAACAGCGCCGAGTCGGTTCAGCGCTACCGCTTCCAGGCCAGCGGCCTGCCCGGACTGCTGATCAGCGAGCGGGCCGAGCTGACGCTGGGCCCGGCCGAGGCGCGCTGGGTCACCCTGCACCTGCAGGTGCCCGACGAGGCTGCACGCGAGGCCGGCCCGGGGGCGCATGCGATCCGGTTCGAGATCGTGCGCGAATCCCGGCCCGGCGGCGACGCCGAGGTCCGTCTGCACGAGAAATCGACCTTCGTCGTTCCGCGCTGACGCTGCGGCCCGGCCGTCGCCGGGTCGTCCGGGTCAATCCACCACCCACACCACGGCGGTGCGCGCCGGCACCGTGAAGCGGCCGCCGTCGGCGTCGAAGCCCGCCTGCTCCATGGGCCGGCGGTCGGCCGCGCCGGCGGCCCGGTGCACCGGGTGCAGCACGAACGGCCGGCCGCGCGCCGCCGGCAGCGTCAGGGTGTGCGGCTGGCGGTCGGCGTTGACGAAGTAGATCAGCTCGGCGAACCTGGCGCCGGGCAGATCGGGCCCGCCACGCAGCTGGCCCACGACCACGGTCGGCTGCTGATCGGGCCCGCTGTTGGGGAACTGCAGCCGCTCGCGCACCTGCGCCGCCGTGGGCAGCCGCAGCAGCGTGGTGCTGGCGCGGATGCGCAGCAGGTCCAGGAAGGCGTCGCGGGTCCATGCGATGTCGGCCGCCGCCGGCTTGATCGAGGGGTCGGCCAGCAGGGGCTTCATGATCGGCCAGCTGCGCGCGTTGTCGCCGGCCGGCGGCAGGCCGCTGCCGAAGAAGTTGTCCTGGAAGGTCCAGTCCAGCCGGTTGAACCAGTCGCCGCTGTCGTAGCTGTTGCGGTCCATGGACTTGCTTCGCAGCGTCTCCATGCCGGCGTGGAAGTAGGCGATGCCCTGGCTGAAGGCATTGACCGCGGCGGCCAGGATCTGCACCCGCGCGCGGTCCTCGCGCGAGGTGGCTTGCGGCAGCTTGAAGACATTGGCGTCGAACAGCGTCAGGTTGTCGTGGTTCTCGACGTAGTTGACGACCTCCCCGGGCTCGGCCGCGTAGCCGGCGGGCTGCCCGCCGTAGGCGATGCGCTCCAGCGCCATCCGCCGGCCCTTGTGGTCCAGCATCTCGAAGTCGCGCAGGGTGCCGGCCAGGCCCACGCGCACCAGGTCGGCGGCGTGCAGCAGGTCGTCGCGCGTGGCCACACCGGCGGCCGCCTCGTTGGGGTCATGCCACAGGCCGTTGACCCAGCCCTGGCGGCGCCGCTGGTCGATGCCGTCGTCACCGGCGCTGCCGCCGCGCACGGCGTCGCGCGCGCGGTCGCTGAAGGTCGCGATGCCGCTGCCGGCCAGCTCGCGCTGCGAGGCCTGGCGGAAGCGCGCACCGTCGGCCACCTCGCCGAAGTTCCAGCCCTCGCCGATCAGGTGGATGCGGCGGCCGGCGGCGGCGTCCACCGCCTGCTGCAGCCGCTGCATCGCCGCACGCGGCTGATGGCCCATGAGGTCGAAGCGGAAGGAGTCGATGCGGTGCGCCCGCACCCAGGTCACCGCCGAATCGATCATCAGCCGCTCCATCAGCCGGTGTTCGGTGGCGGTGTTGTCGCAGCAGGTCGAGGTGGCGACCCGCCCGTCGGCATCCAGCCGGTGGTAGTAGCCGGGCACGATGCGGTCGAGCACCGACTGCGGCTTCTGCCCCGAGGCGCTGGTGTGGTTGTAGACCACGTCCATGCCCACGCGCAGGCCCAGCCGGTGCAGCGCCAGCACCATTTCGCGGAACTCGACGATGCGCCGGCGCGGGTCGTCGGCGTCGGTCGCGTAGCTGCCCTCCGGGGCCGTGAAGTGCAGCGGGTCGTAGCCCCAGTTGAAGCAGTCCTGCGCGCGCACCGCCGCCACCGCCGCCTGCTGCGCCTCGCCGTCGGGCGGGCCGTCGGGTCGTGGCGAGACGCAGCCGCGCTCGGGCACGCTGGCGATGTCGAACACCGGCAGCAGGTGCACGTCGGTCAGCCCCGCTGCGCTCAGCGCGGCCAGGTGCCGCATGCCGGCCGAGGCGGCCTCGGTGAAGGCCATGTACTTGCCGCGCCATGCGGGCCGCACGCCCGGGTCGAGCAAGGAGTGGTCGCGCACATGCAGTTCATGGATCACGATGTCGGTCGCCGCGCGCACACGATCGGGCCGCGGCACCTTGTGCCAGCCTGCGGGCTCCAGCCCGGGGTCGGTGAGGTCGACCACCGCGCTGCGCTCGGAGTCGGCGCTCAGGCTCAGCGAATAGGGATCGGTGACGAGGTTGCGCACCAGCCCGACGCCGGGCACCAGCACGTCGACCAGGTAGCGGTAGCGCCGGCCGGCGAGCGCGCCGCGCGCCGTCACCGACCAGCGGCCCGAACGGGCATCCCGCCGCAGCGGCACCAGCGCCTGCGCCGGCGCGCGGCTGTCGGCGTACAGGCACAGGGCCACGGCGCGGGCGGTCGGTGCCCAGAGCGCGAACTCGGTGCGGCCGTCCGCCAGCGTGACGCCCAGCGCCTGGCCGGCGACAGCGTCGGCATGCAGCGCGTCGAGCGCGAGCGCCGCCTGCAGCCGCGTCGCGCGCTGCAGGCGCCCGGCCGCGTCGAGCTGCACCAGCGCCAGCTGCGACTGCAGCAGGGCCGGCAGCCGGCGGCGTTCGCCCGCCGGCAGCTGCAGGTCCAGCCCGGCGCCGACATGGCGGCTGCGCGCCGCCAGCGCGGGCGGCGGCGGCGTGCCCGCGCGCTCGAGCTCGACCACGCGGTCGACGCCGCGCGGCGGCTGCCCCGCTTGCAGCTGCAGCGCCGCCCGGTCGGACGACAGCAGCTGGAAGCGCTGCGCTGCGCCGGCCGCCTCGACGCCGGGCCAGCGCAGGCGGGCCGCGTCCAGCCAGACCGCGCGCGCGGCGGCGAACGCCGCAGGCCAGGGTTGCTCGGCCACCAGCGGCTGCTGCCAGGGGCCGTCGCAGTCGCTGCGCGAGGCGGCGATCGCACACGCCCCGCACAGCAGCAGGCCGAGGGCCGGCACGCCGAGGCGGAACAGGGTCAAGCGGGGAAGCGGCATCGTGACCTCCAGCTGATCAGTGGCAGCAAGGTGGGGGCGCCGGCCTGCCGCGAGCTGCCGCAGCCGGGCATGCCGCCAGGCGAGCTCGCCGCGCCTCGGCGATGACCCGCCCGGCCGGGCGCCCAGGGTCGCCCAGGGTCATCCATGGTCGCCCATGGTCGCGCAGCCTGCACATCACGGAGACCCTGCCCCGACCGCGCGCAGGCGCCGGTGCGCCGCCCGTGCCTGCGGCACCCAGCCCAGGCGCAGCCAGCGTCGCCACATCAGCAGGCCGCGGATCCATTCGTCGGCGGCGTAGGCGATCCATACCCCAACCAGCCCCAGGCCCATCTGCACGCCCAGCCACCAGCTGCCGCCGGCCAGCACCACCGCCATCGACCCGGCACCGGCCAGCACCGGGTAGCGCGCGTCGCCGGCCGCGCGCAGCGCGTTGATGACCACCAGGTTGAAGGTGCGCCCGGGCTCCAGCAGCACGGTCCACCACAGCAGGACCGCGCCGGCAGCGACGATGCCGGGGTCGGACGTGAAGCGGCCGATCAGCCAGGGCCCGGCCAGCGCCGCCGCCAGCGCCAGCAGCAGGCTGCAGGCAAAGCCCAGGGCCTGGGCGCGCCGCACCAGCGCGAAGGCCTCGTGCAGCCGGCCGGCGCCGATCAGGTGGCCGACCACGATCTCCACCGACAACCCGATGGCCAGGCCGCAAAGCAGCACCAGATGCACCAGCTGCTGCACGTAGGTGTGCGTGGCCAGCGCCTGCGTGCCCAGGCTGGCTGCCACCGCCACGCTGACCATGTAGGCCAGCCGCCAGGCCATGTTCTCGGCGGCGCCCGGCAGTCCGATGTGCAGCATCGCGGCCACCTCGGCGCGCGGCAGTCGCCAGCTGTCGGCCAGCCGCGGCGCGATGGCGAGCCGTTGCCGCCACAGGTGCAGGTTCAAGGCCAGGCCGAGCAGCCGGCTGGCGATCAAGGCCAGCGCGTAGCCGGCCAGGCCGAGCGCCGGCAGCGGCCCGCCACCGCCCATCAGCAGCACCGCCAGCAGCAGGTGCGTGCCGTGCATGAGCACGGTCACCGCGAGTGCGGCCTTGGCGTGCAGGTAGGCGCGCACGACGCTGCCGAGCGCCGCGTTCCAGGCATCGAGCAGCAGCACCGGGGCGCTCAGCAGCAGGAAGGGCAGAGCCAGCGGGTGCACGTCGGCCGGCACCTGCATCAGCTGCAGCAACGGCCCGGCGAGCAGCGCCGTCGCCGCCGCGCAGGCGCCGCCTGTCCAGCCCGCCGCGCCGAGCGCCGCGCGGGCCAGGGCGGCCGCGGCCTGCGGCCTGCCGCTGCCCAGCGCCTGCGTGACCACCACGCCGATGCCGGCCCCGACGATGCGAAAGACGATGAACAGCGCGGCCGAGATCTGGTTGGCGAGCGCAAAGCCTGCCGCCGCGGTGTCGGACAGCCGCGCCGCCAGCAAGGTGCCCGCCACGCCGACCCCGACGCCCAGCAGCAGCTCGACCGCCAGGGGCCAGGCGATGACCCTCAGGCTGGGGGCTGGCGGCGCGGCGGCCCGGCGGCGCTGGCTCAGGGCAACCCCAGCAGCGCGATCGGCGCCCGTCCGCTGGCCGCGGCCAGCGCGCCCAGCCGCCGCGCCGGCTCGGGGCCGACCATGTCCCAGTCGAAACGCCAGGCCCAGTTGTCGCCACCCATGGTGCCGGGCAGGTTCATGCGGTGGCGGCCATCCAGGCCCAGCAGGTCCTGCATCGGGAAGACCACGGTGCGGGCCGGCGAGTTGGCGATCGCGCGCAGCAGCGCCCACAGCGTCTCGGCCTCGCCCGCCCCGACCGCACCGCAGTAGGCCTGCAGGAAGGCGCGCTCGCGCGCCGACGCCGTTCGCCACCAGCCCAGCAGGGTGTCGTTGTCATGGGTGCCCGGGTAGGCCACGCAGTGCGGCGGGTGCTGGTGCGGCAGGAACTCGTGCGCGCCGTCGCCGCCGAAGGCGAAGCTGACGATCTTCATGCCCGGGAAGCCGCAGCCGTCGCGCAGTGCCGCCACTTCGGGTGTGACCAGGCCCAGGTCCTCGGCGACGATGGGCAGCTCCGACAGCGGGCTGCCGAGCGCGGCGGCGATGTCGTCGAACAGCACCCGTCCAGGCCCCGGGCACCACTGCCCGACGGTCGCCCCCGGCTCGTGCGCCGGGATCGCCCAGTAGCGCGAGAAGCCGATGAAGTGGTCGATGCGCAGCAGGTCGGCCAGCTCGAGCGCGCGCCGCACGCGGGCCGCCCACCAGGCGTGCTGCTCGGCGGCCATGCGGTCCCAGCGGTACAGCGGGTTGCCCCAGCGCTGGCCGGTGCTGGACAGCTCGTCGGGCGGCACGCCGGCGACCACCATGGGCTGGCCCTGCGCGTCCAGCCAGTACAGGTCGGGCCGTGACCAGCAGTCGGCGCTGTGGTGGGCGACGAAGATCGGCAGGTCGCCCAGCAGCAGCACGCCACGCTCACCCGCGTAGGCCCTGAGCGAGCGCGCCTGCTCGTCGAACTGCCATTGCACGAAGGCGTGGAAGCGCAGCTCGGCGGCCAGCCGCTGCCGCGCCTGGGCGAGCGCCGACGGGTCGCGGTCGCGCAGCGGCGCCGGCCAGTCCCACCAGGCACGGCCCTGCTGCTCGGCCTCGAGTGCCATGAAGAGCAGGTAGTCGTCGATCCAGCCTTGCTGGGCATCCCGGAACGCCTGCAGGGCCTCGCGCTCGGCGGTGCTGGCCCGCCGCTCGAAGCCGGCGGCGGCCTGCCGGAGCTGCTGCAGCCGCCAGTCACCCACCCGCGCCGCGTCCACACGCCGCGGCGTGAACCCGCCCTCGGGCAACGTCGGCGGGGCCAGCCAGCCGCGCTCGACCAGCGGTTCCAGCGCCACCATCGCCGCGCTGCCGGCGAACGACGACACGCTCTGGTAGGGCGAGTGGCCCGGGCCGGGCGGGTTGGTGGGCAGCATCTGCCACACCGTCTGGCCGGCCACGCACAGCCAGTCCACGAAATGGCGCGCCGCCGGCCCGAAGTCGCCGGCGCCATGCGGGCCGGGCAGCGAGGTGGGGTGCAGCAACACCCCGCTGCGCCGTTGGGAGAGCCATTTCATTGCGTAGTATTCCTACAAGTCGAACCACAAGTCATCGCGCAAGTGCAGGTAAACCCTTGTCGACATTCACGAGCTACCAAGCCCAGAGGCGTTGTCACCGGGTCAGCACGAATGTATATTAACTACTCATTTCGCCCGGCATGCTGGGCGATGCGGCAATGAGACAAGCCCGCTCCGCCGGGCGGAGGTGCGGCGACAGTGGCCCAGGTCCGGTTGGAAGGCGTCTGCAAGCGCTTCGGCGACGCGACCGTGCTGCAGGACATCGACCTCGAAGTCCGTGACGGCGAGTTCATGGTCTTCGTCGGCCCCTCGGGCTGTGGCAAATCGACGCTGCTGCGCACCATCGCCGGGCTGGAAGACATCAGCGAGGGTCGGCTCAGCATCGGCGAGCGCGTGGTCAACGAGGTGCCGCCGGCCGAGCGCGGCATCGCCATGGTGTTCCAGTCCTATGCGCTGTACCCGCACATGGACTTGTACCGCAACATGGCCTTCGGCCTCGAGCTGGCCAAGCTGCCCAGGGCGCAGATCGACGCCGCCGTGCAGCAGGCGGCGAAGATCCTGCACATCGAGCACCTGCTGCACCGCAAGCCCAAGGACCTGTCCGGCGGCCAGCGCCAGCGGGTCGCGATCGGCCGCGCCATCGTGCGCAAGCCCGAGGTCTTCCTGTTCGACGAGCCGCTGTCCAACCTCGACGCCGCGCTGCGCATGTCGATGCGGGTCGAGTTCTCCAGGCTGCACCGCGAGCTGGGCACGACGATGATCTACGTCACCCACGACCAGGTCGAGGCGATGACGCTGGCCGACCGCATCGTGGTGCTGCAGGGTGGCCGCGTCGAGCAGGTCGGCGCGCCGCTGGAGCTCTACGAGCACCCGCGCAACCGCTTCGTCGCCGGCTTCATCGGCTCGCCGCGAATGAACTTCATCGACGCCGAGCTGGAGGCCGCGGAAGCGGGCCGTGCCCGCGTTCGAATGGCCGACGGCACGGTGCTGCACGCCGATGTCGACGCGCGCCGCGCGCAGCGGGGCGACACGGTCGCGCTGGGCGTGCGACCGGAGCAGCTGGCGGTCGGCAGCGGCGACAACAGCCTGCAGGCCACGGTCAGCTTCGTGGACCTGCTGGGCGGCAGCAGCGTCGTCTACTTCGACCTGCCCGGCGCCGCGCTGTCGTTCACGGCCGAGCTGCGCGGCCAGCCGTCGATGGCCGTGGGCGAGCGCGTCACGCTGCAGCTGCAGCCGTCGCAATGCCACCTGTTCGACGCCGCCGGCCTGGCCTTCGACCGGCCGGCGGCGGCGCACCGCCGGCAGGCGGCGTGATGGCCACCGCCGAGCCGTCACGGCGGCAGCGCGCCGCGGCAGCGGCGCGGCACTGGCGACGGCTGGGCCCCGCCGCGCTGCTGCTCGCCGGCCTGGCCGCACCCGCCTGCGCGGCACCGCGCTTGCTGGTCTGGATCAACGGCGACAAGGGCTACAACGGGCTGCAGAAGGTCGGCGACGCGTTCGAGAAGGCCTCGGGCGTGCCGGTGGTGGTGCAGCACCCGGAGGGCGCGCCCGACAAGTTCCAGGCCGCGGCCGGCGCCGGCAAGGGGCCGGACATCTTCTGCTGGCCGCACGACCGCGTCGGCGAATGGGCCAAGTCCGGGCTCATCGTGCCAGTGCGGCCGCCGGCCCGGCTGCGCGAGCGCATCGAAGCCTCCGCCTGGCAGGCCTTCACCTGGAACCGCCAGATCTGGGGCTACCCGCTGGCCATCGAAGCCGTCGGGCTGATCTACAACAAGGCGCTGGTGAAGGCCCCTCCTGCCAGCTTCGACGAGGTCGCGGCGCTGGACAAGGCGCTGGCTGCCGACGGCCGCAAGGCACTGCTGTGGGACTACAACAAGGCCTTCTTCACCTGGCCGCTGCTGGCCGGCGCCGGCGGCGAGATCTTCCCGCGCGACGCGTCGGGCGCGCTCGACCCCGCCCGCACCGGCGTCAACAACGACGGCGCCGTGCGTGGCGCGCGAGCGCTCGAGCAGGCCATCCGCAGCGGCCTGATGCCGCAGGGTGCGCGCTACTCCGACATGGAGTCGCAGTTCGCCGCCGGCAAGGTGGCGATGATGATCAGCGGGCCCTGGGCCTGGGACAACGCGCGCAAGGCCCGCATCGACTTCGGCGTCGCGGCCGTGCCGGCGGTCGTCCCCGGGCAACCGAGCAAGCCGTTCGTGGGCGTGCTGGGCTGCATGGTGACGGCGCCCTCGCGCATCAAGGACATCGCGCGCGAGTTCATCGAGAACCACCTGCTGCGCGTCGAGAGCCTGAAGACCCTTTCCGCCGACGTGCCGCTGGGCACGCCGGCCGACAAGGCCTACTTCCAGGAGCTCGCCTCCGACCCCGCGATCGCCGCCACCATGGCCAATGCGCGCGCCGGCGAGCCCATTCCCAACATCCCCGAGATGGGCCGCGTCTGGCCGGCGCTCGACGCCGCTCTGGAGGCCATCACGCAGGGCCGGCAGGCACCCAAGGCGGCGCTGGACGGCGCGGCCGCCCGCGTGCTGGCGCGCTGACACCCCCCGCCCATGAGCGCCACCCCCGCCACCCCCGCGACCACCGCGGCCACCGCCGCCACCACGGCCGCCAACGCCGCGATCGCTGCCACGGCAGCCGTCAGGCCGGCCCGGCGGGCGGCCGCCCCCGGCCCGCTCGCGGTCACGCTGGGCGTGCTGTCGTTCGTCGCCGTCCTGTGGCTGGTGATGCGCCTGTACGCCGGCGGCCAGCCGCTGGTGGCACTGGGCGTGCTGGCCTTCGGCAGTGCGGGCGTGATCGTCTACGCGACCAGCGCCTCGCTGGCCTGGCGCTACCTGTTCCCGGGCATCGCGGGCATGCTGCTGTTCGTCGCCTTCCCGCTGTTCTACACGGTGGGCATAGGCTTCACGAACTACTCGTCGGCACACCTGCTGGACCACGAGCGCGCGCGCCAGTACTTTCTCGAGCAGACCATCACCGACGACGCCCACAGCTTCGACAGCCGCGTGCACGCCGCTGGCGATGGCCGCTGGCGGCTGGTACTGGCGGCGCGCGACGGTGGGCCGGGCTGGGTCTCGCCGGCCTGGACGGCGGCCGTGCCCGCCGCCGAAGGAGCAGCCGCCGCGCCGCTGCCACTGCAGCCGCTGCCGCCGTCTGCCGCCGACCTCGGGCCGGCGCTGGACCTGCGCCAGACGCTGGCCCTGCGCGAGCGGCTGATGAGCCTGGTCGTGCAGGCCCCCGGCGGCCCGGCGCTGCGCTACGCCGGGGTGCGGGAGTTCGCACCGCTGGAGCCGCTGTGGCGCGAACAAGCCGACGGCAGCCTGCTGCAGGCCGGCAGCGGCCAGCGGCTGCATCCCGATCGGCAGCGGGGGTTCTACGTGACGGCCTCAGGCGAGCCGGTCACCCCCGGCTGGCGGGTCGGCATCGGCTGGGCGCACTACAGCCGCATGCTGTTCGACGCCGACTTCCGCGGCCCCTTCGTCGCCATCTTCACCTGGACGGTGGTCTTCGCCGGCCTGACGGTGCTGTTCGCGGGCTCGCTGGGGCTGGTGCTGGCGGTGCTGCTGGAGTGGCAGGCACTGCCGCATCGCACCCTGTACCGCACGCTGCTGTTCCTGCCCTATGCGGTGCCGGGATTCATCTCCATCCTGGTCTTCAAGGGCCTGTTCAACCAGAACTTCGGCGAGATCAACGCCATCCTGCACGCGCTGTCCGGCATCCGCCCGGCCTGGTTCGCCGACCCGCTGCTGGCCAAGGTGATGCTGCTGCTGGTCAACACCTGGCTCGGCTTCCCGTACTTCATGATCCTGTGCGCCGGCCTGATCAAGGCGATCCCGTCCGACCTCTACGAAGCCTCGGCGCTGGCCGGTGCCGGGCCGCTGACCAACCTCACCCGCATCACGGCGCCGCTGATCCTGAAGCCGCTGACGCCGCTCTTGATCAGCGCCTTCGCCTTCAACTTCAACAACTTCGTGCTGATCGCGCTGCTGACCGACGGCCGGCCCGACTTCCTCGACACCAAGCTGCCGGCCGGCACCAACGACATCCTGGTCAGCTACACCTACCGCATCGCCTTCACCGACGCCGGGCAGAACTTCGGCCTGGCGGCGGCGATCTCGACGCTGATCTTCGTCGTCGTCGCATTGCTGGCGCTGCTGCAGCTCAAGGCCACGCAGCGCGCCGGCCCCAGTGGCCAGGGGAGGACCTGATGCCCATCGTCACCGGCCGTCGCGAGCGCTGGCGCGTACGCGCCGCGCAGCTGTTCCTGTGGGCGCTGATCGCGCTCACGCTGTTCCCGCTGCTGGCCATCGTCTCGATCTCGCTGCGGCCGGGCAACTTCGCCACCGGCAGCCTGATCCCGAGCGAGATCAGCCTGGAGCACTGGAAGCTGGCGCTGGGCATCCCGGCGGTCGGCGCCGACGGGCGCATCACGCCGCCGCCGTTCCCGGTGCTGCTGTGGCTGTGGAACTCGGTCAAGGTGGCCACGGTCTCGGCGCTGCTGATCGTGGCCATCAGCACCACCGCCGCCTACGCCTTCGCGCGGCTGAAGTTCGCGCGCAAGCAGGCGCTGCTCAACACGATGCTGGTGCTGCAGGTGTTCCCGGTCGCAGTGGCGCTGGTGGCGATCTACGCCATCTTCGACGGCATCGGCCAGCACCTGCCCTGGCTGGGCGTGGAGTCGCACGCCGGGCTCGTCGTCGCCTACCTGGGCGGCGTGGCCACCCATGTCTGGACCATCAAGGGCTACTTCGACACCGTCCCGGCCGAGATCGAGGAGAACGCCAAGGTCGACGGCGCCAGCCACTGGCAGGCCTTCCGCCTGGTGCTGCTGCCGATGGCGGTGCCCATCCTGGTGGTGGTCTTCGTGCTGGCCTTCATCGGCGTCATCATCGAGTACCCGGTGGCCAGCGTGCTGCTGCGCGAGGAGCCGAACCTGACGCTGGCCGTGGGCAGCAAGTTCTACCTCTATGACCAGCGCTACCTGTGGGGCGACTTCGCCGCCGCGGCGGTGCTGTCGGGGCTGCCGATCACGCTGGTGTTCCTGGCCGCGCAGCGCTGGATCGTCTCCGGCCTGACCGCCGGAGGTGTCAAGGGATGAGCCTTCCGACCCGCGCCGCCGCGGCCTGCACCGCCTTCGCGCTGGCGCTCGCTGCGCCGGCGCCCGCCCAGCCGACCATGAACTACGCCAACCACCATGACCGGGCCGTCGCCGGCCGCTACGAGCAGCGCGAGCGCGACTGGCGCAACGGCGCCATCGTCTACCAGGTGCTGGTCGACCGCTTCGCGCCCAGCGAACGGCTGGACGCGAAGCGCGCGCTCTACCCGGCGCCCAAGCGGCTGCGCGGCTGGAACGAGGAGCCGCGCCGCGGGCACTACCTGCAGGACGCAAAGGTCTGGAGCCACGAGATCGACTTCTGGGGCGGCGACCTCGCCGCCACGCAGGCGCGGCTGGACCATGTGCAGCAGCTGGGCGCCGACGTGCTGTACCTGAACCCCATCCACCTGGCCTGGACCCACCACAAGTACGACGCGCTGGACTACCTGGCCATCTCGCCGGAGTACGGCACGCGCGAGGACGTGAAGCGCCTGGCCGCGGAGTTGAAGCGGCGCGGCATGAAGCTGGTGCTCGACGGCGTGTTCAACCACATGGGCCGCCAGAGCCCGCGCTTCAAGGAAGCCGAGCGCGACCCCGCCAGCCCCTGGCGCGACTGGTTCGTGTTCGGAGCGCAGTACAAGGGCGGCGTGCGCACCTGGTGGAACGCGGCCAACCTGCCCGAGCTGAACCTGGAGCACCCGGCGGTGCAGCAGCATGTGTGGGCCGCGCCCGACTCGGTGGTGCGCAGCTTCCTGCGCGACGGCGTCGACGGCTGGCGGCTCGACGTCGCGTTCGACATCGGCTTTCGCTTCCTCGGCGAACTGACGCAGGCTGCGCATGCGGAGAAGCCCGGCTCGCTGGTGGTCGGCGAGATCCCCAACTACCCGCGCGAGTGGTTTCCCTCGGTCGACGGCGTGATGCACTTCGGCCTGCGCAAGCTGATGATCGCTGTCGCCAACCGGGAGCTCGACGGACCGACCTTCACGCGCATGGCGGCGCGGCTGGTGCACGACGCCGACCTCGACCATCTGCTCAAGAGCTGGCTCTACCTGGACAACCACGACACGCCGCGGCTGGCGACCACGGTGCCCGATGTGAAGGCGCGCCGCCTGGCCCAGGTGCTGCAGTTCACGCTGCCGGGCAGCGTCAACCTGTACTACGGCAGCGAAGTCGCGATGGAGGGCGGTGACGACCCCGAGATGCGCGGCCCGATGCGCTGGGACCGCGTCGCCGCCGGCCACCCCGAGCTGGCCTGGACGCAAAAGCTGGTCGGCATCCGCAAGGCCAGCCGCGCATTGCGCGTCGGCGACTTCCGCAGCGCCGAGGCCAGCGGCGGCGTGATCGCCTTCGAGCGCCACACCGATCGCGCCGGCGACACCGTGCTGGTCATCGTCAACCCGGCCGCCACCGAGGTCACGAGCACCGTGCTGGTCGCCAACTCCAAGCTGATGGACGGCGACAGCCTGGTCGACCAGATCGGCGGTGGCACCGTCGGCCTGCAGGGCTCGATGATCCAGGCCCGCCTTCCGGCACAGACCGCCTGGATCCTCAAGCCCCGGCTGAGCACGGCCGGGGGCTACAGCAACTACAAGCGCGTGCAGTGAGGGCCGGGCCGAAGCATCGCCGTCGCCCTTGCGCGACGACCGGCGGGTGCGCCGCCGACAGGCGCCAGCCCGTCGTCAGGGACCCGGTCCGGTCGGCGCCTGCGCGATCACGGTCGAGAAGCGCTTGACGCTGCCGTCCGGCGCATCGAAGGCCTGTTCACTGTCGTGCAGCAGGGTCCAGCCATCGAACGCCCGGCGCAGGGCGTCGGCCTCGAACAGGCAATACGGGTCGTCGCCGAAGGCCGCACGCCAGGTGGTGCCCACGATCAGCACATTCACCGCGGCAATGCCGCCCGGGCGCACCGCAGCGCGCAGGCGCTGCAGCTGCCGCCCGGCGGTGGCGCAGTCGAAGTAGGGGAGCAAGCCGATGCAGATCACCGCGTCGAAGGCCGACGGCGCGGGCAAGTGGTGGCGGAGGTCTACCCGTTCTGCGCGCAGGGGCAGTGCGCGCGCCGATGCCAGGGCCGCCAGGCGCTCGATCGCACATGGGCTGGCATCCAGGGCCAGCACGCGGCAACCTCGCTCGGCCGCCGCCAGCGCGAGGTTGCCCAGTCCACATCCCGCATCCAGGACGTCGCCCCGCAGGTGAGCGAGCGCCAGCCTCTCGAACGGGTTGAGTTCGAACTCACCGGCTCCAGCCTGGCGCTGGAACTGCTCGTCGAAAAAGCGGATGCTGCTGTCGGATGAAGTCATCGGGTGGGTGCAGGCGCCAGGTCGGATCGTCGCGAAGGCGCGACGGGTTGCCGCAGACGCGGAGGGGAGCCTCCAGTATGCCGCCGGGCAAGGACTTCGACGGCCGTGCGCCGACGGCTGCCCCCTTGCCGCAGGCCCGGATTGGCTCAGCGCCGTCCGGTCGGTCGCTGGCGCGGCGGCGAGGCGTCGCGAAGTAGGTCACGACTTGACCTCCGATCGGGGGGGCGGGCCCGCATCCAGGTGGCTCCAGGGCCCAAGCGTGGCCCACGGGCGCGGGGCGGCGGCTTAGACTGCCCTCGTCGATTGCTGTCCAGCGGCGGCATCGACAAGGAGCGACTTCATTCCGGGCCCCCAGCGGGCCCGGTTTTTTTCGCACGCGCCGCCGGGCGGGCGGCCGGGGTGCATCGCGGCGCTCGCTCAACGGCGCCAGAAGGTCGGCGTCAGCAGCACCAGCACCGACAGCAGCTCGAGCCGGCCGAGCAGCATGGCCAGCGAGCAGACCCAGGTCTGGAAGTCGCTGAGCGAACCGTAGTTCACCGCCGGGCCGACCTCGCCCAGCCCGGGGCCGATGTTGTTGACGCAGGCGATGACGGCGGTGAAGGCGGTCACCACGTCCAGGCCGCTGAACAGCAGCAGCATGGTCAGGCTGACCAGCGTGGCGCCGTACATCATCATGAAGGCGATCACGCTGCTCATCACGCGTTCGCTGACCGCCATGCCGCCCAGCACCACGGGCATCACCGCGCTCGGGTGGATGATTCGCGCCAGCTCGCGCCGCGACTGCTGCAGCAACAGCAGCATGCGCACCATCTTGATGCCGCCGCCTGTGCTGCCGGCGCAGGTGACAAAGCAGCCGAGCAGGATCATCAGCAGCGGCGCGAACAGCGGCCACTGCGCATAGTCGTAAGCGGCGTAGCCGGTGGTGGTCGCGATCGACACCACGTGGAAGGCGGTGTGGCGCAGCGCCTCGGGGTATCCGGCGTAGGCGCCGTTGAGCCACAGGTAGCCCGAGATCAGCGCGATGCTGCCCGCGAGCGCGCCGACGAAGGCCTGCACCTCGGCGTTGCGCCACAGCACGGCCAGCGAGCGCGCACGCCAGGCCACGAAGTAAAGCACCAGGTTGACGCCCGCCAGCAGCATGAAGACGATGGCCACGGCCTCGACCTGCGGCGAGTTCCAGTGCCCGAAGCTGGCGTCGTAGCGCGAGAACCCGCCCAGGCTGACCGTGGTGCACATGTGCAGGAAGGCGTCCACCCAGCTCATGCCGGCCGCGCGGTAGGCCAGCATGCAGGCCATGGCCAGGGTGCCGTAGGTGACCCAGATGGCACGCGCGGTGTCGGCAATGCGGGGCGTGAACTTCTGGTCCTTCATCGGGCCGGCGGTCTCGGCCTTGAACAGCTGGCTGCCGCCGACGCCCAGCACGGGCAGGATGGCCACTGCCAGCGCGATGATGCCCAGCCCGCCAACGAACATCATGAAGCAGCGCCAGACATTGACCGACAGCGGCAGCCGGTCCAGCCCGGTGATCGCGGTGGCGCCGGTGGCGGTGAAGGCCGAGGTGGCCTCGAAGTAGGCGTCGGTCAGGCTCAGGCCCGGCACCGCCAGCCACAAGGGCAGCGCGCCGAACACCGGCAGCACCGCCCAGGTCAGGCCGACCAGCAGGAAGCCGTCACGCGGCTGCAGTTCGCGGCGAAAGCGGCGCGTGGCCAGGCTCATGGCCAGGCCGACGGTCAGCGTCGCTGCGCCGGACAGCAGGAAGGGCTTTTCCGCCGCATCGTGCTCGAACACCGCGAAGGCGATCGGCACCAGGTACAGCAGCGCGAACATCACGACCATGCGGCCGATCAGCGCGATGACGGCGAGTGCGCCCAAGTCGCGGCCTAGAACATGAAGGTGGCGCTGACCTGGAACAGCTTCTCGACCTCGCGCACCATGCGCCGGCGCGGCACGAAGACGATCACGTGGTCGTGCGGCTGCACCACGGTGTCGTGGTGGGCGATGATGACGCGCGGCTTGGCGAACTCGGGCTCGACCTCGCTGCCATCGGCCAGGTGCAGGCCGCGCACCAGCGCGCCCACCTGCGCGCCTTCGGGCAGGCCGATCTCGTCGATGCGCCGGCCGGCCATGCGGCAGGTCTTGGCGTCGCCGCGCACGATGCCTTCCAGCGCCTCGGCGGCACCGCGGCGCAGGCTGTGCACGGCCTCCACGTCACCACGCCGGACATGGGTCAGCAGCTCGCCGATGACCGCGTGGCTGGGCGAGATCGCGATGTCGATCTGCGTGCCCTGCACCAGGTCGGCGTAGGCCTGGCGGTTGATCACCGCCAGCACGCGCCGCGCGCCCAGGCGCTTGGCCAGCAGGCAGGCCATGATGTTGTCCTCGTCGTCGCTGGTCAGCGCCAGGAACAGGTCCATGTCCTGCACGTTCTCGTCGCCGAGCAGGTCCTCGTCGGTGCTGTCGCCCTGCAGCACCAGCACGTCCGCCGGCAGCTGGGTGGCCAGGTATTCGCAACGCGCGCGCTGCTGCTCGATGATCTTGACGCGGTACTGGCTGGCGACCTCGCGCGCCAGCCGCAGGCCGACACGGCCGCCGCCGGCGACCATGATGCGCTTGACCGGCCGGTCCATCTTGCGCAAGGCGCCGAGCACGGCGCGGATGTGCTCGGTGGCGGCGAGCACGAAGACCTCGTCGCCCGGCTCGATGCGCGTCGCACCGTCCAGGCGCGGCACCACCTTGTCCTGGCGGTAGATGGCGACGATGCGCATCTCGGCGCCCGGCACCAGCTGCGGGATCTCGGCCAGCGAATGGCGCACCAGGGGCCCGCCGGCGACCGCGCGCACCGCGATCAGGCTGACCAGGCCATGCGCGAACTCCAGCACCTGCAGCGCCTCGGGGTACTCGATCAGCTTGCGGATGTAGGCGGTGACGCTCTGCTCCGGGTGGATCACATGGTCGACCGCGAAGCCCTTCTTGCTCAGCAGTTCGCTGCCCTCGTGGTCGAACTCGGGGCTGCGCAGGCGGGCGATGGTGGTCGGGATGTTGAACACCTCGTGCGCCACCTTGCAGGCCACGAGGTTGGTCTCGTCCTGCGGCGCACAGGCGATCAGCATGTCGGCGTCTTCGGCGCCGGCGTCGCGCAGCACCGAGGGCTGGATGCCGTTGCCGGCCACCCCGCGCAGGTCCAGCCGTTCCTGGAGGGCGCGCAGGCGCGCGGGATCGGTGTCGATGACGGTGATGTCGTTGCGCTCCGAGACCAAGCTCTCGGCGACGCTCTCACCGACCCGGCCGGCGCCCAGGATCAGGACCTTCATGGACGGTCATTATGGGCGGGCCAGGGCGTGGCGCCAGGGTACAGCCGGTCCAGCAGCTCGCGCAGCGCGGCGGCCAGCGTCTCGCGCAGCGACGCGTGCCAGCGCTCGTGGCGCCGCCGTGCCCGCCCGTCAGCGCCTTCATTGCCCTCATGGCCGTCGTCGCGGTCGCCGCCGTCGTCGCCGTCGTCGCTTTCGTCGCTTCCGCCGCTTTCGCCGCTTTCGCCGGCGAAGCGCGCCCAGGCTGCGTCCAGCGCCGGCGCCCGCTCCGCCAGCACCTGCCTGGCCAGCGCCGGCCAATGGGCGGGCGCTTCGCCCTCGACCCAGCCGCCGCGGCCCCGCCCGTAGTGGGCCACGGCCAGGTAGCACAGCAGCAGGGCCTCGAGCTGGGCCTGCCAGGCCGGGCGTGACCAGGCCAGGCGAGCGCGCGTCGCGGTCTCGCCGCGCGACAGGTTCAGGCCGCGCGCCGCCAGCGCCGACCCCAGCGCGCCCAGCACGCCGCCGGCGACCACGCCGGCGCCCAGGCTCAGGCCTCCACTGGCAAGGTCGGCCGCCAGGCCACCCAGGGCACCGCTGAGCACGCCGCCGATGGCCGCCGCCTGGCCTTCGGCCAGCGGCCGCTGCCAGCGGTAGCGGTCGGCGACGCGTTCGTGCAACTGCAGCGCCGCCTCGCCGTCCAGGCCGTGCAGCTGGATCAGCGCATCGGTGCAGGCCTTGAGCTCGGCCGCCGCGTCGGCTTCCAGGCGCGCCTCGGCTTGTGCCAGCGGCGGCAGCCCCGCCGTCACTTCGGAGCGGCCGACCAGGCGGCCCGCGGCCCGGCCCAGGCTGCGCAGGCGGTCGCCCCAGGCCGCCGCCGGCAAGCCCTGCCGCTGGCTCGCCAGCCGTGCGGCGCTGCCCGCCAGGGTGTCGACGGCGCGCTCGAAACGGGCCTGCTGCACGGCGCCCCAGGCGGCCTGCAGGCGCGCCATCGCGGCCTGCGACTCGCCGCTCAAGGCCTGGCCGGCGGCGCGCCAGAGGGCGCCTTCCTGCACCCAGCAGCGGGCAAAGGCGTCCAGCGGCAGCACCGAGCGCACCTGGGGCCAGGCGGCCAGGGCCTGGCGCCAGGCATCGACCTCCTGCGCCTCCTCGGCCGCAGATCGCGGCATGCCGGTCTGGTTGAGCAGCACGATCAGCGGGCGGGCCAGCCAGTGCAGCAGCGCCAGCTCGGCCTGCACATGCGCGGCGGCCTGCGGCGGCTCGGCCGCATTGACCAGGTAGAGCACCAGGTCGCCTTCGCTGCGCAGGTGAAGCAGCAACTGCTGGCCGGCCCACAGCGCCGGCTCGCGCCAGCGGTCCCAGACTTCGCCCACCAGCCAGCCCAGCGGGTTCGCGCGCTGGCGCAGGCGGCGCAGCAGCCGTTCGCTGTCGCCCAGGCCCGGCGTGTCCCACAGCTGCAGCAGGTCGCCCTCGGGGCTGCGCAGCAGTTCGTGGCGGCTGGCCTGGGCCGTCACGTGCGCGGCGTCGGCCACGATGCCGATGTCGCGTCCGAGCAGCGTGCGCGCCAGCGTCGTCTTGCCGACGTTGGTGTGCGAGACCAGGCTGAAGGCCAGGGTCGTCATGGTGGCGGGGCCAGCCAGATCGACTGCACGCGCTGCTGCCCGGCGAGCGCCTGCCAGGCCCGGCGGCGCTCGGCCTGTCGCTGCGGCAGGTGGCTGAATCGGCGCTCGAAAGCCTCGGCGTCGACCGCCAGCGCGATCGTCAGTCCAGGGCTGGCGCTGCGCAGGGCCGCCAGCAGCCGGCCGTGGACCTCGGCTTCCGGCGTCGCCGTGGCGTCGACCAGCAGCACGCCCAGCCCGGTGCCCGGCGGCGCCGTCGCCGGCGGGTCCTCGTCGCCAGGGGCCAGGGCGGGCAGCCAGAGTGAGCGCAAGGGCGTCGGCCCGCCGCTGCCGAGCGCCGCCCCGAGCAAGGCCTGCAGCGCGCCCCGGCGCGCAGGGTCGGGGTCCAGCGGGCAGGGCCAGATCGCGACGGCCAGCGGCGGCCCCGGCCGCGCTTGCGCCGTGGCCGGCCCATCGGCTGACTCGGGCCCCCGCCGGCGTGCACGCCAGGCCACATGCAGCGCGAGCAGCGTGCGCGGCAGCACCACCAGCAGCAGCAAGGTGAGCGCCAGCCGGTGCAGCCAGGGTGCGGCGTCGACACTGGCCGCGGCACCGGCGGCCAGGCGCAGCGGCGCCAGGTCAGGCAGCGGCCCGCCGATCACGGCCTGCGCGGGCGCCAGCAGCACGCCCAGCAGCGCCTGCGCGGCCGCCGGCGACAGCAGCGTGCTCTCCCAGCCAGCGCGCAGGTCCACGACCAGCGCACGCAGGTAGGCCGAGGCGACAACCCCGAGCGCGAACGCCGCGGCGGCCGCGTGCAGCACCACGATCAGTCGCGCCCGCTGCCCCGGCGTCGGCGCCATGCCCGCAGCGCCGGCAGGGCCTGCGCGCCGGGCGCGCCATCCGCCGGCCACGGCAGCGCCGCAGACCCCCAGGTTCCAGGCCACCAGGCCCCAGAAAGGCAGGGAAAGCAGGTCGACGCGCCGGCCATGGACCAGCGAGTCGGCCGCACCGCCGAGCACCAGGGCCAGCAGGGGCAGGCCGAAGACCAGCAGCGCTGACGCGTGCCCGGCCTGCCCGGGCCACTGGCGCGCCGCGCGATCGTCGGGTTGGGAAGTCGGCGAGGACATGTCGCGGCGCAATGTAGCGCCTGCGGCCGCGCCGGCCCACGCCAGCAGCGGACCTGCGGGCCGGCGGCCGCTCAGCCCGGCTCGCGCAGCGTGTTGGCGCGGGCCAGCGCGATCGCCTCGGCCAGCACCTCGCGGTCGCCGACATGGTTGGCCAGCAGCAGCACCAGCTTGGCCAGCCAGCGAGACGCCTGCGCGTCGTCCATGTCACGCTGCGCAGCGACCAGCTCCTCGTAGAAGCCGTCGGCGTCGTCGATGTGGGGGGTGTGGATCAGCTTCATCGTCGGCTCCGCGGGCCTTCAGGCGAGCGCCAGGCAGCGCCGCAGCGCGGCCTCGATGGCGCTCGGGTCGAAGCGGCGCCAGCGCGCCGCCACATGCTGGTCGGGACGGATCAGCAGCACCGTGCCGGGCTGACCGTCGTAGCGCCTGCCCAGGTCGCCGGCACGGTCGAGCAGGTGGCGGCCGACCTCCAGCACGCGTGCCTCGACATCGCCCACGGCCACGGCGGGCAGCGCGGCGGGGCCGAAGCTCAGCAGCACGAAACCCTGCCCCAGCAGCTCGAGCAGCCAGCGCGGCCGGCCGTCGACCTCGACGGCGGCGTCGGCACAGGGCGTGCCGGGCGCCATCGCGCCGGCGAAGGCTTCGTCGGCCGGGGTATTCAGCGCCGACTCGAGGTAGGGTGTGGGTGTCGACAGGCGGCCGCTGTTGACCAGCTGGCGCGCAAAGGGCTCCTGCGCGGCAAGCTCGAGCACGGCGTCGCGCAGCACGCGGCTGGTGGTGGACTTGGGCGTGATGAAGTCGGTGGACCGTGTCGAGGCGCGCAGGTTGTCGTCGGCAGCGTAGGCGCGCTCGTCGTGGTAGCTGTCCAGCAAGGCCTCGGGCGCCCGGCCCTGCAGCACCAGCGCCAGCTTCCAGGCCAGGTTGTCGGTGTCCTGCACGCCGGTGTTGGCGCCGCGCGCGCCGAACGGCGACACCTGGTGCGCGGCGTCACCCGCGAACAGCACCCGGCCATGGCGGAAGCGGTCGATGCGCCGGCAGGCGAACTGGTAGACCGAGACCCACTCGAGGTCGAAGTCGGCGTCGGGCCCTAGCATGGCCCGGATGCGCGGCAGCACGCGCTCGGGCTTCTTTTCCTCTTCGGGGTCGGCGTCCCAGCCGAGCTGGAAGTCGATGCGCCAGACATCGTCGCATTGCTTGTGCAGCAGCACGCTCTGGCCGCGGTGGAAGGGCGGGTCGAACCAGAACCAGCGTTCGGTCGGGAAGGCGGCCTTCATCACCACGTCGGCGATCAGGAAGCGGTCCTGGAAGTGCTGCCCGACGAAACCCGCGCCCACCATGCGGCGGGTGTCGCTGTTGGCACCGTCGCAGGCGAGCACCCAGTCGGCCTCCATGCGGAACACGCCGTCGGGCGTCTCGACCGTCAGCAGCGCATGGTCGGCCTCCTGCTGCAGGCTCAGCAGGCGGTGCTTCCAGCGCAGGTCGACGCGCTCGTGCGCGTGACAGGCCTGCACCAGCGTCTCCTCCAGGTGGTACTGCTGCAGGTTGATCATCGCCGGCATCTTGTGGCCGGCCTCGGGCAGCAGGTCGAAGCGGTAGACCAGATCGTCGTGGAAGAACACCTTGCCGACCTGCCAGCGTATGCCCCGCCCGGCGATGCCCTCGCCGACCCCCAGCCGGTCCCAGATCTCGAGCGGCCGCTTGGCATAGCAGACGGCGCGCGAGCCTATGCTCACCGTGTTGTTGTCGTCGAGCACGACCACCGAGACGCCGCGTGCGGCCAGGGCGAGCGCGGCGGTCAGGCCGATCGGTCCGGCGCCGACCACCACCACCGCGTGGCGCAGCGTCTGGCCGCGCGCCTGGCCGTCGGACCGGCGGTAGGGGAACTCGGGGTAGGTGTAGGTCGACAGCATCGAGGGCTCCGTGCTCAGTCCGCCGCCGGCGTGGCCGAGAACTCCCGCTCGTGCATCCAGGCCGCATGCCTGGGCGCCCGCTTGGTACGGCTCCACTCCTCGAGCATGTCCCACTTGACCTGGTCCAGGCGCTGCATCATCTCCGGCGTCGCGGTGTCGGCCGCCAGCTCGACGCGGTGGCCGTTGGGGTCGAAGAAGTAGATCGACTTGAAGATGGTGTGGTCGGTGACGCCGACCACCTCGATGCCGTCGGCCTGCAGCCGCGCCTTGGTCTGCTCGAGCTCCTGCACGCTGCCGACCTTGAACGCGATGTGCTGCACCCAGGCCGGCGTGGCCTGGTCACGCCCCATGGGCGCCGCGTTCGGCAGCTCGAAGAAGGCCAGGATGTTGCCGCCGCCGGCGTCCATGAACAGGTGCATGTAGGGGTCGGGCTCGTGCGTGGAGGGCACCTGGTCCTCGGCGATCGCGAGCACGAACTCCATGCCCAGGTGCCGGCGGTACCACTCGACGGTCTCGCGGGCGTCGCGGCAGCGGTAGGCGACATGGTGGATGCGCGCGATCTTCATGCAGGTCTCCAGGGTGGGTGGGGGTTGGATATAGTATCAAACGCAACTATCTGGCCTGCAATACCTTTGCGACACAGTCGTCTATTCAGTCTCAATGGAGACGAAAACGGCGGACTACAGGCGCCCGGCGGTGCCGAAGCCGTACAGCCGGGTGAGCAGCCGGGTCGGGAACAGGCGGGCGGCCTCGTTGTAGCTGGCGGCGGCGTCGTTGAAGGCCTGGCGGGCGAACACCAGGCGGCGCTCGCACTCGCGCAGCTCGAACAGGTGGCCACCGATCGCCGGGTCGTTCTGCAGGCCGCCATGCTGCTCCAGCAGGGCCTGCACACGCGCGCCGGCGGCCAGCAGCGGCGCATCGGCCTGCGTGAGGGCAGCCGCCAACGGGGCCATGACCGGCTTGCGGTGCAAGGCGTCGGCCGCCAGGCGCAGGGCCGGCAGGGACGCCAGCCAGGTGTCCAGCGCCGCCTGCTCGGCCGCGAGCGGCACGCGCAGCGCATGCGCCAGGTGCGTGACCGCCGCTTCGCGCCGCAGCAGCAGCTCGTGCAGCAGCTGCACGGCCTCGCCTATCGTGTTGCGCAGCGCCACCAGGCGGTTGTAGGCGCCGACCATCCAGAACACCAGCAGCGCGGCGACCGCCAGCGCCAGCCACTGGCCGGCGCTCACGCCACCCCGCCAAGGCCGGGCACGGCCGACGCCGTCATCGGCGCACTTCGCCCTGCCCCAGCACCACCCACTTCATCGAGGTCAGGCCTTCCAGGCCGACCGGGCCGCGGGCATGGAACTTGTCGGTGCTGATGCCGATCTCGGCGCCCAGGCCGTACTCGAAGCCGTCGGCAAAGCGCGTGCTGGCATTGACGATGACGCTGGCCGAGTCGACCTCGCGCAGGAAACGCATGGCGCTCGGATGGTGTTCGGTCAGGATGGCGTCGGTGTGGTGCGATCCGTAGTGGTTGATGTGGGCAATGGCCTGGTCGAGGTCGTCGACCACCTTGATGCTGATGATGGCCGCCAGGTACTCGGTCGCCCAGTCCTCTTCGCTCGCCGCCACCACGCCGGGCAGGCCGGCCAGCAGCGCCAGCGCACGCGGACAGCAGCGCATCTGGACCCCCTTGGCGGCGAACACCTGCCCGATGCGCGGCAGGAAGGACTGCGCCTGTGCAGCGTGCACGAGCAGCGACTCGGCGGCGTTGCAGGGGCTCAGCTTCTGCGTCTTGGCGTTGTCGGTGACGCGCAGCGCGAGCTCGAGGTCGACCCGGGCGTCGACGTAGACATGGCAGTTGCCGTCCAGGTGCTTGATGACCGGCACCCGCGCCTCGGCGGCGATGCGCTCGATCAGCCCCTTGCCGCCGCGCGGAATGATCACGTCGACGTACTCGGGCATGGCCACCAGGCGGCCGACGGCAGCACGGTCGGTGGTCGCCACCAGCTGCACCGCTTCCGGCGGCAGGCCGGCCTCGACCAGTGCCTGCTGCACCCGCTCGGCCAGCGCCAGGTTGGACTGCAGCGCCTCCGAGCCGCCGCGCAGGATGCAGGCGTTGCCGCTCTTGATGGCCAGCGAGGCGGCCTCTATGGTCACGTTGGGGCGGCTCTCGAAGATCATGCCGAACACGCCCAGCGGCACCCGCATGCGGCCGACCGCGATGCCGCTGGGCTGGCGCCGCAGCCCGCTGATCTCGCCGACCGGGTCGGGCATGGCGGCGATCTGCTCGCAGCCCTCGGCCAGCGTGGCGATGACCTGCGGCGTCAGTCGCAGGCGGTCGACCATGGCCGGCGCCAGCCCGGCCGACTGCGCCGCCGCCAGGTCGCGCGCATTGGCCTCGGCCAGCCCGGCACCGGCCTCGCGCAGGCGGCGGGCCAGCACACGCAGGGCCTGGTCCCTGGCCGCTGTCGATGCGGCGGCCATCGCGGTGGCGGCGCGGCGCGCGGCGGCGCCGACATGGGCCATGTAGGGGGTGACGTCGTTCGGGTCCATGGGCCGGGATTCTGGCCCAGGCCGCGGCGGCTACAAGGCCCCGAGCGAGGCCAGCACCAGCAGCCAGCCCGGTGCGGTGACCGCGAAGGCCAGCGTCGACAGCACGACGGCGGCCGCCACCTCCGCCTCCAGCACGCGGTAGCGCTGGGCGAAGATCAGCACATTGCTGCCCACCGGCAGGGCCGCCAGCATCACCACCACCGCCAGCGCCAGCCCGCGCAGCCCCATGACGCCGCCGGCGAAGGCGAGCACGACCAGCGGCGTGACGACCAGCTTGCCCGCCGCCATCGCCAGCGCCGCGCGCCAATGCTCGGCCACGCGGCCTTCGGCCAGCGACAGCCCGATCGCCATCAGGCACACCGGCACCACGGCACTGGCCAGCAGCGCCAGCCACTCGTCGACGGCCGCCGGCAGGCGCACTCCGGCCAGGTTCAAGGCCAGCCCGCACAGCACCGGCAGCACCACCGGGTGGATCACCGTGGCGCGCACGGTGGCCCCCAGCGTCGAGGCGATGGCCAGCGGGCCGCCGCGCCGGCGCGCCAGGGCCAGCTCGGCCAGCGTGGTCGCCGCCGTCAGCAGCACCAGCGCGTAGACGCTGACGATGGTGATGTGGATGGCCAGGCCGGCCGGGCCGAACACCGCGCTGGCCAGCGGGATGCCGACCTGTATGGTGTTGCCGAAGGCCAGCGCGATGCCGCGTGTGGCCGGTGCGGCCGGCGCCGCCGCAGCATCGCGCCGCGCCCACAGGAACCCCGCCAGCATCAGCGCGAGCAGCGGCACGAAGACCGCCGCCAGCGTGCGCCAGGGCAGCGCGGCCAGGTCGGCGCGCAGCGCCGTGCGCAACAGCAGTGCCGGGATGAACAGGTGGATGGCGGCAGCGCCGAACACCCGCCCGGCCTGCGGCGAGCCCAGCCACTGCAGGCGCCCCAGCCCCCAGCCCGCGGCGACCACCCCGAGCAGGGCGGCCAGCTTGGCCGCGACGAGCGCCGACACCTGCCGCCTGGCCCGCGCGAGCGGCCGCGCCTACAGGCCCAGCCAGCTGCCGAGCGCCAGCATGGCCGCCTGCTCGTAGGGCATGAAGCCCTTGAGCTTGCTCGGCTCGAGCTTCTTGCGGCCTTCCTCGCTGGCGTCCAGCTCGGTGAAGTACTGGCGCAAGGCGGCCAGCTGCTCGGCCCCGATCGACGGCGAGGCGATCAGGTGCTTGATCGGCACCGCCTTGGACTTGGTGAGCACCTTGCCGCCCTTGGCCTGCCATTCCTTGACCACCGCGTTGGACGCCGTGGCCCCGGCATGCGTGAGCGTGTGCTCGACGAAGAAGGGCACCGCGTCCTGGTAGCGCGTGTAGGTCATGGCCACGGCCTTGGGGTCGCCGATCGCGTCGCGCAGCGTCGCCCGCACCATCCAGCTGGTGATCGAGTCCTCGTCGGGCGCGCCCAGCCGCTTGCCCTTGAGCTCGGCCAGCGACTTCAGGGGCGAGTCGGCGCGCACCAGGAAGCTCGCCGCATAGGTCTCGAAGCCCTTGGCGACGGCGATCAGCTGGTAGCCGTGCTTCCTGATGGCGACGATGGAGTGGTGCGCCGGGTGCACCAGCGCGATGTCGTAGGCCTTGTCGGCCAGGCCCTTGGCGAGCGTCGGGTAGTGGCCGATGGGCTCCACCGTCACCGGCTGCCTGAGGATCTTCGACAGGTCGGCCGCGATCGCCGCGTAGCGCGCGCGGATCTCGTCGTTGGTGACACGATAGGTCACGCCCTCGTTGACCGCCAGCACCAGGGCCCGGGCCGGCGCCACCATCGCCAGCCAGGCCAGAATCACCAGCGCCATGGCGCTGCATCGCTTTGCAGTCATCGACCCCGCTCCTTGCGCATGCTCGTTCCGGCCTGCCCGACGGGCTCAGCCACCGCGCGCGGTCCTGGCCGCCGCCGCCCGTGCCGGTGACTTCCTGGCCGGCGCCTTCCTGCCCGCCGGTGCCCCGGCCGGCGCCTGTGCGGCGGCCTCCCCCGCGGACCCGGTGTCACCCGCGGGCCGGGCAGCGCCGGCCTTGCCGCCGCGCGGCTCGAACTCGAACACCACCTTGCCTTCCCGGGGATCGTAGACCAGGAAGGCCTTGAACTTGCGCCGCGTGCGGTTGGACACGAAGCCGTCCAGCAGCGGCGTGCGGCCGCTGCCCAGCAGTTGCCCGAAGGCCTCGCGCGACACCGGCTGCTGCAGGATGATCTTGCCGCTCTTGAAGTCGCAGGTCACGCGCGCGCCGACGGCGTGTTCGCAGACGTAGTTGCTGCCATGCTCGTAGACATGGCCGCGGCACTTGGGGCAGGCACCCAGGCTGTCGGCAGCGGAGAAGTCCACCGCCTCGCCGTCGGCCTCGGCCTGGCGCTGGTCCTCCCCGAAGTCGAACTCGAGCTTCCAGTTGTCGATCTCGGGGTCGCGCACCAGCCTCAGTTCGGCCGTGAAGGGCCAGCCGGCCTTGGAGCGGAAGCCGTCCAGGGGCCCCAGGCGCTTGTCGCGAAGAAAGGTCTCGACCTCGGCCGTCTCGAAGGCGCGGCCGGCCGGGATCTTGGTGATCGAGAAGCCGCAGCCCTCGCCGGCACCGTCCAGCCCGGTGCAGGCAAAGCGCCGGTAGTTCTCGCGCACGATGCCGCCGCAGTTGGGGCAACGCGTGGCCAGCGTCGCATAGTCGCCGGGAATGGTGTCGCGGTCGTACTCCTTGGCCTTCCTGACGATGCGTTCGGCCATCCTGGCGATGTCGGCCATGAAGGCGTCGCGGCCCAGCCGGCCATGCTCCATCTCGGCCAGCCGGAATTCCCACTGGCCGGTGAGGTCAGGGCGTGTCAGGTCCTCGACGTCGAGGCCGCGCAGCAGCGTCATCAGCTGGAAGGCCTTGGCCGTCGGCAGCAGGTCGCGGCCGTCGCGCAGCATGTACTTCTCGGCGATCAGGCCCTCGATGATGGCGGCCCGCGTGGCCGGCGTGCCCAGGCCCTTCTCGGCCATCGCCTCGCGCAGCTCGTCGTCCTCGATCAGCTTGCCCGCACCCTCCATCGCCGACAGCAGCGTGGCCTCGTTGTAGCGCGCCGGCGGGCGCGTCTGCAGCGCCTTCACGTCGACGGCCTCGGTGTGCACCTGCTCGCCCGGCGCCACCGGCACCAGGTTGGCGTCCTCGTCCTGTGCCTCCTTGCCGTAGACCGCCAGCCAGCCCGCCGACACCAGCACCTTGCCGTTGGTCTGGAAGTGGTGCACCGCCCCCGGCACCGTGACACGGCTGATGCGGGTCGTGACCAGGTATTCCGCCGGCGGGTAGAACACCGCCAGGAAGCGCTTGACGACCAGGTCGTACAGCTTGGCCTCGACCTCGCTCAGGCTGCGTGGCGGCTGCAGCGTCGGGATGATGGCGAAGTGGTCGGAGACCTTGGCGTTGTCGAACACCCGCCGCGTCGGCTTGACCCAGCCGGCCTCGAGCGCCTTGCGCGCGTGGCCGCCGAGCTCGCGCAGCGGGCCCGGCAGCTCGTCTTCGGCGATCGCCTCGAAGGTCTTGCGCACCACGCCCAGGTAGTCCTCGGGCAGGTGGCGCGAATCGGTCCGCGGGTAGGTCAGCACCTTGTGCTTCTCGTACAGGGCCTGCGCGATCGACAGCGTGGTCTTGGCCGAAAAGCCGAAGCGCCCGTTGGCCTCTCGCTGCAGCGTGGTCAGGTCGTACAGCAGCGGGCTGCCCTGGGTGCTGGGCTTGGCTTCCTCGCTGACCTCGGCCGGCTCGCCGCGGCAGGCGGCCGCGATCGCCTCGGCCCGCGCGCCGTCCCACAGGCGGTCGGCCCGCGCCTCGCTGTCGTCGGCGTTCTTCTTCCACGCCGGGTCGAACCACTTGCCCTCGTAGACGCCGGCGACGGCGGCGAAGCTGCCGCGCAGCTCCCAGTAGTCGCGCGGCACATGTTTCCTGATGCGCTCCTCGCGCTCGACGACGATGGACAGCGTGGGCGTCTGCACACGCCCGACCGTGGTCAGGAAGAAGCCGCCGTCGCGCGAGTTGAAGGCGGTCATCGCGCGCGTGCCGTTGATGCCGACCAGCCAGTCGGCCTCCGAGCGGCTGCGCGCGGCGTCGGCCAGGCCCTGCATCTGGGCGTCGGCGCGCAGCGCGGCAAAGCCATCCCGGATGGCCTGCGGCGTCATGCTCTGCAGCCACAGGCGCTGTATGGGCTTGGGGCAGGGCTTGGCGCCATAGGCGTACTGCACGATCAGGCGGAAGATCAGCTCGCCTTCGCGGCCGGCGTCGCAGGCATTGACGATGGCGGCGACGTCCTTGCGCTTGATCTGCCGCACCACCGCGGCCAGCCGGGACTTGCCCTTGTCGATGGGCGCCAGGTCGAAGTGTGGCGGCACCACCGGCAGGTGCGCGAAGCTCCACTTGCCGCGCTTCACGTCGTACTCGTCAGGCGCCTTGATCTCCACCAGGTGGCCAACCGCCGAGGTGACCACCCAGCGGTCGTTCTCGAAGTGGTCGGCCCCCTTCTCGAACTTGCCGCTCGCCGGCGTGAGCGCGCGCACGATGTCCTGCGCGACGCTCGGCTTCTCCGCGATGATGACTGTCTTGCCCATGTGTCCTGTATCCCCCTGCCGAGCTCCGGCCCGCGGCCCGGGGGCCTCTGTCTAGAATCGTGACCCTCGCGCGCACGCACGCGCGCCCGTACGACTTCAATGTACAGAATGAAAATGGGCTCAGCCGTCCATGCGCCCTCAGGGGGGCGCCGCATCCAGGTCAGGCGCTCGGGCGTGCATGGCAAGGGCGTGTTCGCCCTGCAGGCCATCCCGGCCGGTGAGCGCATCATCGAATACACCGGCCGCATCCTGAGCTGGAAGCAGGCGCAGCGGCTGCACCCGCACGACCCCGACGACCCGAACCACACCTTCTACTTCCACATCGACGACGGTCACGTCATCGACGCCAAGGTGGGCGGCAACGCGTCGCGCTGGATCAACCACGCCTGCGAGCCCAACTGCATCGCCGACGAGGTCGACGGCCGCGTCTTCATCCGCGCGCTGCGCGACCTGCAGCCCGGAGAGGAGCTGTTCTACGACTACGGGCTGATCATCGACGAGCGCTACACGCCCGCGCTCAAGCGCGAATACGCCTGCCGCTGCGGCAGCGCCACCTGCCGCGGCACGCTGCTGGCGCCCCGGCGCGGACGCCGGCGCTGAAGGCCGCGCGAGGACGCCCCGCATGCCCGGCCTGCTGCACGACTGGAACGCCGAGGCGCTCGCCCAGGCCCTGCAGGCCTGGGCGCCGGGCATCGGGGTCGAGGTGTGTGCCGAGCTCGATTCGACGAGCAGCGTGCTGCTGGCGGACGCCGTCGACGAGCGGCGGCCGCGCCTGCTGGTGGCCGAGCGGCAGACGGCCGGGCGGGGGCGCAACGGGCGGCCCTGGCAGTCCGCGCCACGGGCGTCGCTGACCTTCTCGCTGGCGCTGCAGATGGCGCCCGTCGACTGGTCGGGTCTGTCACTGGCGGTCGGCGTCGCCGTGGCGCAGGCGCTGGAGCCCGATGCGGCGGCACCGCGGCTGGTCCTCAAGTGGCCCAACGACCTGTGGCTGCGTGACGACGCCATGGCCACCGGCGGGCGCAAGCTGGGCGGCATCCTGATCGAGACCCGCGGCGCCGGCCCGGTGCGCCGTGCGGTGATCGGCATCGGCCTGAACGTGCGTGCCGCCGACCACGACGCCGCGCAGCTGAGCCATGGCTATGCCTGCCTGGGCGAGCTGCGGGACACCACGATCGGCGAGCTCGCCGCCCCCCTGGTGCTGGCCCGCATCGCCCCGGCGCTGCTGCAGGCCACGGCAGCCTTCGATCGCGACGGCTTCGGCCCCTTCGCCGGCGCCTTCGCGCGCCGAGACCTGCTGCGCGGGCGCGGCGTCTCGACCTCGCTGCCCGATTGCCCGCAGGGCACGGCGCTGGGCGTCGACGCGCAAGGTGCGCTGCGGGTGCACGACGGCCGCCGGGAGCACCGGGTCGTGGGCGGCGAAGTCAGCGTGCGACCGCGCGCCGAGGGCATGGGGGAGGGTCCGTGCTGAGGCTCGCCGCCGCGCTGCTGCTGCTGGGCAACCTGGCCTTCCTGGCCTGGAGCCAGGGCTGGCTGGTCGCCGCCGGGTTGCCGGCGCGCCCCTGGCAGTCCGAACCGGCACGGCTTGCCGCCCAGGTGCGGCCGGAGCTGATGACGGTGATCCCGCCCAAGGCAACCCCCGGTGCGGTGGCGGCGGCCCGGCAGTCCTCCCACAAGCAGTGCCTGGAGGCTGGCCCGTTCACCGACAAGGAGGCCGACGCCGCCGAAGCCTCACTCGCCCAGTCGGGCCTGCCCGGCGGCAGCTGGAATCGTGACAGCATCGCCGGCCTGCCGCCCTGGGCGGTCTACATGGGCCGCTTCGCCGACCGCGAGGCCATGCGCACCAAGGAAGACGAACTGCGCCGCCTGAAGGTCGGCTACCGCGAGCTGCGCGCCCCGGCGACGCTGGCCCCCGGGCTGGAACTGGGCACCCACCCTGACAAGGCCGCTGCCGAGGCCGCACTGGCCCAGCTGGTGCAGCGCGGCGTTCGCACCGCCCGCGTCGTCGAGCTGCCCGCGGCGCCGCCGCAGACCTGGCTGCGCGCGCCGGCAGCGGACCTGGAGCTGCAGCTGCGGCTGAAGGCCGCGGTCGGCGTCGGTGCCGGTTTCGCGGCCTGCAAGGCCCGCTGAGCGGCCCGTCCGCCCGCCCGCGGGCTGTCGAAGTCATGAAGGAGACGCCGGTGAGATCGAGCTCTGCCCTCTTGTCCCTGCCGCTGGCCATCGTGCTGCTGGGGACGGCGGCTTGCGCGCAGGAGCCGGCCCGCAGCGGGCCGGTCCGCGAGTGGCTGGCCGAGCGCCGCGCGCGCGCCGCCGAGCCGCCGGTCGCCGCGCAGGCCGGCGCGCCGGCGCCGATCAGCCGGCCCGGCACCTACACCTTCCAGTTCCGTCACGGCGGCCTGGACAGGAAGTACATGGTGCACGTGCCGCGCCGCTACGAGCCCACGAAACCGATGCCCTTGCTGCTGTCGTTCCACGGCGGCGGCGGACACATGGAGTACCAGGCCAGCGACGAGCGCTACGGGCAGATCGGCGCCGCCGAAGCCGAGGGCTTCATCGTGGTCTTCCCGAACGGCTTCAGCCGCACGCCCGGCGGGCGCCTGGCCACCTGGAACGCCGGCGGCTGCTGTGGCCAGGCGAAGGAGCGCGACATCGACGACGTCGGCTTCGTGCGTGAGCTGGTCTCGCGCGTGCACAGGCAGCTCAGCGTCGACCGCGACCGTGTGTTTGCGACCGGCTTCTCGAACGGGGCGATGTTCACCCACCGGCTGGCCTGCGAGATGGCCGATGTCTTCCGCGCCGTGGCGGCGGTGGCCGGCTCCGACAACACGGTGCGCTGCCAGCCCGGCCGGCCGGTCTCGGTGCTGAGCATCCACGCCCGCAACGACGACCATGCGCGCTTCGAGGGCGGCGCCGGTGAGAAGTCGGTGGACCGCGGCAACATGGCGCGGTCCACCTCGGTGCCCGAAACGGTCTCCCGCTGGGTGGCGCGCGACCAGTGTCCGGGTCCCGCGCGTGTGGCCCTGGAACGCCCGGGTGCGCGCTGCGAAGTCCACGAAGGCTGCCGCGATGGCACGCGTGTCGGCCTGTGCGTGACCGAGAGCGGCGCCCACTCGTGGCCCGGCGCGGCGCGCTCGCGCAGCAGCGAGCCGCCGTCGCAGGCCTTGTCGGCCAACCAGGTCATGTGGGACTTCTTCCTCGGCCGTCCGATGAAGTAGCGCCCCGGCCGCGGGCCGCTCACCAGGGCTCGGACCAGGGCCTGAGGTCCAGTTCGTGGGTCCAGGCGTTGCGGGGCTGACGGTGCAGCTGCCAGTAGTTCTCGGCGATCGCGTCCGGGTCCAGGATGCCGTCCTGGTCCTTGAGCTTGTAGCGCTCGGGGAAGTTCGCCGCGATCCAGGGGGTGTCGATCGCGCCGTCGATCACGACATGGGCGACATGCACGCCCTTGGGGCCGAGTTCGCGCGCCATGCTCTGCGACAGCGCGCGCAAGGCGTGCTTGGCGCCGGCGAAGGCGGCGAAGCCCGCGCCGCCGCGCAGGCTGGCGGTGGCCCCGGTGAACAGCAGGGTGCCGCGGCCGCGCGGCACCATCACGCGGGCCGCCTCGCGGCCGACCAGGAAGCCGGCCAGCGCCCCCGCCTCCCAGACCTTGCGGTACACGCGCTCGGTGGTCTCGGCGATGCCGAAGCGCACGTTGGCGCCGATGTTGAAGACCACGACCTCGATCGGAGCGATCTCCTGCTCGATGTGCGCAAAAAGCGTCGCCACGGCCTGCTCGTCACGGGCATCGGACCCGAAGGCGTGGGCCACGCCGCCTTCGGCGCGGATGCGCGCGGCCAGCGGCTCGGCATGTTCGGCGATGCGCCGCGTCAGGCAAGCGATGTAGCCCTCGCGCGCAAAGCGCCGGGCGATGGCACCGCCGGTGGCATCGCCCGCGCCGACCACCAGCACCGCGCGCGTCAGCCGCAGGCTCAGCGGTGCGACCGCCGCCTCGCCGGCTGCCTCCGGCTGCGCCTGCCCACTCTCCATCGCCCACCCTCCCTTGCGCGCAGCATACGATGGCGGGCTGCCGCCGCCTACACTCGATCCGGCGGGTTGCACGACGAGCGATCGAAAGGGGTGGATTGGACGCAGGACAGGGCAATGCGGTGCCGACCGGCGCGCTGGCGCCCTGCACGGCCAGTGCCGCCTGCACGAACTGCGGCGCCCCGCTGGCCGACCCGCGGCCGCGCTTCTGCGGCGGCTGCGGGCAGGAGACCAGCCTGCGCCCGCCGACCCTGGGTGAGTTCCTGCAGCAGCTCGGCGGTGCCTACTTCTCGACCGAGGGCGCGCTGTGGCGCACCCTGCGGCTGCTGCTCACTCGCCCGGGCGAACTCACCCGGCAGTACCTGGCCGGGCGACGCAAGCACTACGTACTGCCCTTGCGGCTGTTCCTGACGATCAGCGTCGTGGTGCTGCTGGCAGCGCGGCTGCTGGCGTCGGCGGCCATGGACGTTCCGGTCGAGGCCACTCTGCAGCGCGACAGCAGCCCCCATGGCGCGATCACCCTGGGCAGCGGCAGTGCAGGCCTGCGCGACGGCAAGTTCTATTGCGAGGGCCTGCCGCCATGGATATGCGCGCGGCTGAAGCGCCTGATCGACGTCGACCCCTCGCGCCTGCCGGGCGTGGCCACCCAGGTCGGCGAGCGGCTGCTGGCCAACCTGGGCAGCACCATGTTCGTGCTGGTGCCCTTGTTCGCGCTCACCCTCAAGCTGGCCTGGGTGGACCGCCGGCTGCACTACACCGAGCACCTCGTGCACGCGCTGCACCTGCATGCGTTCTGGTTCATCGGGTTCGGCCTCATGCTCAGCGGGCTGGGCTGGCTGTCGGCCGCGGTGGCGCTGGCGCTGCCGCTGTACACCATGCGCTCGCTGCGCCGCGTCTACGGCGGGCGCTGGTGGTCGCGCTGGCTGCGCGCCGCGGTGGTGGCGCTGCTGTACCTGGTGGCGGTCACCGCCGTCATGTCCCTGCTGGTACTGGCGGTGCTGCTGGTCTGACCAGGCGGCGGCAACAGGGCAGAGGCGGTTGGTCAGCCGCCACCCCCAGCGGGGCTCGAACAGACTCCAGTCCCGAACACGCCCGTCAGGTCAGATCGTGGGCAAGCGCGATCTGTCCCTGACCCTCAGGCGCCGGTACGGTCACAGCCTGGGTGTCGTACCACGCTTCGAGTGCCAGAGAGACAGGCTCTCGGCGATGCTGCCCCGGCTCGCCTGCCCGCTGCGCAGCGCTGAGTGCCGCGTGCGTCTCAGCCTGCCCGGGCGGTGGAGTTGCACCACGCGACCGGACACGATCTTGGCCGGTGCGTGATCGGCCGCGCCGATCTCCACCAAGGCGCAAGACCGGCGCCCGGGATGCGAAGAGAGTCGAGAACCTGAGCTTTCAGGTCGACCGCGGGCCCTGCCCTTGCGCCTCCAGCCGCTGCGCCAGGTCGAGGAAATCGCCGGCCTCGAGGTCGAACTCGCCCGCTGCCCAGGGCTCCACAGGCCCCCCGGGGCCGCGCTCCAGCGGTCGCTTCACGAGGGCCGTGCGCAGGCCGCAGGCCGCCGCGGCGCGCAGGTCGGCCGGGTGCGCGGCGACCATCATCAGCTGCCGCGGCTGGACGCCCAGCAGCCGCGCCGCCCCCAGGTAGACCTCGGGGTCGGGCTTGTAGTGGCCGAACAGCTCGGCGCTGAGCAGGGCGTCCCAGGGCAGGCCGGCGTGGCGCGCCATGCCCAGCAGCAGCGCCAGATGGCCGTTGGACAAGGTGGCGATCGGCCAGCGCGCCTTCAATGCCCGCAGCCCGGCCACGGCGTCGGGCCAGGCGGGCAGCCGGTGCCAGGCCTGGTTCAGGCCGGCCACGTCCGGCTCGGGCCAGTGCAGGCCGCGTTCGGCCAGCAGCGCGTCCAGCGTCATGCGGTGCAGGCCGTCGAGCGTGGTCCAGGGCAGGCGGCCATCGCGCACCTGCTGCATGGAGGGCATGTAGCCGGCGCGCCAGGCGTCGGCGAAGGCGCCGCCGTCCAGGGCGACGCCGTGCCGGCGCGCGAGCGCCTCGACCTCGGCCGCGACACCGCGGCGCCAGTCGACCACGGTGCCGAAGACGTCGAAGACCAGGGCAAGGATGGGCATGCGGCATTGTCGCCGCCGGGGCGCGACACAGGCATCGGTCGCGCTCCTAGAATGCCCTGCACGCCGGCCGCCCCGGGGCCCCGTGCGCATGCGCCTGCCCGGGAACCCGGACCGACGGTCCTCCCCCTCTTGCCTGCCCATTGCATGGAGTCTGACGCCCGCCCCGACGCCCGCACCTGCGCCGCGGAAGTTCCCGACCTGACCCCGCTGACCGCCTTGTCGCCGCTGGACGGGCGCTACGCCGGCAAGGTCGGCGCGCTGCGACGCTGGCTGTCGGAGTACGGCCTGATGCATCGCCGCGTGCAGGTCGAGATCGAGTGGTTCATCGCGCTGTCCGATGCCGGCCTGTCGCAGTTCCCGCCGCTGGGCGAAGCCTCGCGCGCCCGGCTGCGCGCCTGGGTCGAGGGGTTCGACGAAGCCGACGCGCGGGCCATCAAGGACATCGAGAAGACCACCAACCACGACGTGAAGGCGGTCGAGACCTGGATCCGCGGCAAGCTTCGCGGTGACGCCGAACTCGAGCGGGCGATCGAATTCGTCCACTTCGCCTGCACCAGCGAGGACATCAACAACACCAGCCATGCGCTGATGCTGGGCGCGGCGCGCGCGCAGGTGCTGCTGCCGGCGCTGGACGGCATCGCGGCCCGGCTGCAGCGCATGGCGGGGGATTTCGCCGCGGTGCCCATGCTGTCGCGCACGCACGGCCAGACGGCCAGCCCGACCACGGTCGGCAAGGAGGTCGCCAACGTGCTGGCCCGCCTGGGCTCGGCGCGCGATCGCATCGCCGGCGTGCGCCTGCTGGCCAAGATGAACGGCGCGGTGGGCAACTACAACGCCCACCTGGTGGCCTGTCCGGAGGTCGACTGGGAGGCCTTCGCGCGCCGCGTCGTCGAGGAACGCCTGGGCCTGCACTTCAACGCCTACACGATCCAGATCGAGCCGCATGACTCGATGGCCGAGCTGTTCGACGCCATCGCGCGCTGCAACACGGTGCTCGTCGACTGGTGCCGCGATGCCTGGGGCTACATCTCGCTGGGCTACTTCAGGCAGAAGGTCAAGGCCGGTGAAGTCGGCTCCAGCACGATGCCGCACAAGGTCAACCCGATCGACTTCGAGAATGCCGAGGGCAACTTCGGCCTTGCCAATGCCCTGCTCGGCCACATGAGCGCCAAGCTGCCGGTCAGCCGCTGGCAGCGCGACCTCACCGACAGCACGGTGCTGCGCAACCTGGGGGTGGCCTTCGGTTACACGGTGCTGGCCTGCGACAGCCTGTCGCGCGGGCTGGCCAAGCTCGAGATCGACCGCGCGGCGCTGGCCGCCGACCTCGACCAGGCCTGGGAGGTGCTGGCCGAGCCGGTGCAGACGGTGATGCGCCGCCACGGCCTGCCCGACCCATACGCGCAGCTCAAGGACTTCACGCGCGGCCGGCCGATGACGCGCGAGACCATGCGCGAGTTCATCGCCGGCCTGGCGCTGCCGCCGGCCGAGCGTGAGCGGCTGCTCGCCCTGACGCCGGCGGACTACACCGGCATGGCCGCGTCGCTGGCACGGCGGATGGCGGGGCCGGGGTGAGCAGTTTCAGGGCCCGTATCCTGGCCGCCGGGCGGCGCGCCGGGTCGATGCTGTGCGTCGGGCTGGACCCCGACCCGGCGCGCTTTCCCGCGCCCTGGACCGGCGACTCAGCGCGCATCCACGACTTCTGCGCCGCCATCGCCGAGGCCACGCGCGACCTGGTGATCGCCTTCAAGCCGCAGATCGCGTACTTCGCCGCCCAGCGGGCCGAGGACCAGCTCGAGCGCCTGATGGCGACGCTGCGCCGCATCGCCCCCGACGTGCCGGTGATCCTGGATGCCAAGCGCGGCGACGTCGGCTCCACCGCGGAGCAGTACGCCCGCGAGGCCTTCGAGCGCTACCAGGCCGACGCCGTGACCCTGTCGCCCCTGCTCGGGCTGGACTCGATCGAGCCCTACATGCGCTGGACCGGCAAGGGCCTGTTCCTGCTGTGCCGGACGTCCAACCCGGGCGGCGACGACCTGCAGTCGCTGCACCTGGCCGCCGGCGACCGGCTGTACGAGCGCATCGCGCGGCTGGCCGCCGGCGAGTGGAACCGCGGCGGCGAACTCGGCCTGGTGGTGGGCGCGACCTACCCGGCCGAGCTGGCGCGGGTGCGCGAGATCGCCCCCACGCTGCCCTTGCTGATCCCGGGCATAGGCGCGCAGGGCGGTGACGCCGAGGCGACCGTGCGCGCCGGCTGGCGCGACGCGGCCGACGACGCGCACTGCGGGCCTGTCGTGATCAGCTCTTCGCGCGCCGTGCTGTACGCGGCCCAGGGCGCCGACTTTGCCGACCACGCGCGCGGCGCGGCGCTGCAGGCGCGTGCGCAGCTGCAGGCCGCCAGGGTGCTGCGGCGCTGAGCCACGGCCGGCCGTCGGATCCGTCACCGATGAGCCCGCGCGGCCGCAAGGACGAGGCCGGCGACACCGAAGTCGCCGACCCTGCCGGCATGGCCGAGGGCGCGGACGCCGCCGAAGCCGCGGCCGCCGAGGACCTCGACCGCGGCCAGCGGGCAGCGCGGCGCCTGCAGCGCGCCGGCGCACTGCAAGGACGGGTGATCCCCGCGCTGCAGCCGCTGGTCTCGCGCTGGTATTTCGCGGTCTCGGCCCTGCTGTTCCTGTGCGTGGTCGCGGTGCTGGCCATCCTGGGTCGTGGCCTGCAGGCCGGCGACCAGGAGGGGCTGCTCTGGCTGTACGGGCTCGGCTGCCCGCTGTCCCTGCTGGGCCACCGGCTGTCGCAAAGGCACATGGACGCCGCGATGGCAATGGTCATGGTCTATGCCCTGGCCTGCATAGGCATCAGCGCTTCGGTGATCGGCTGGGGCCTGAGCGCACCGGGGCTGGCCTCCTTCGCGCTGCAGGTCTGCCTGGCCAGCGTGGTCTGCCGCTGGCGCTGGGCATTGGCGATCACGGTCTGTGCCGCCCTCACCCTGGTCGGCGTGCACGAGGCACCGGACTGGTTCGGCCTGCCCAGGCTCGCCGACGGTGGCGATCGCGGCCCGCTGCGCCTGGGCGTGCACCTGCTGCTGCTGCTGGCCGCTGCCGGCTGTGGCCGGCTGATCGCCAACGTGGTGGAACGACATGTGCGCTCGGCGCATGACCGCGAACACCGCTTCGGCAGCCTGCTGGCGATCGCCGCCGACGCCTACTGGGAGATCGACGAGCATTACCAGCTGGCCGCCGCCTTCGGCCCGCATGGCGAGCCGCGCACCCTGTCACCGGCCAACGGCCTGGGGCGGGTGCCGTGGGAGCTGCCCCAGTTCGGCTGCGACGAGGAGACGCTGGACCTGCTGCAGGCCGACCTGGGCAGCCGCACGCCCTTCCGGAACCTGCTGATCCGCTGGCAGTTCGAGTCCTCGCCGATGCGCTGGTTCATGATCAGCGGCGAGCCGCGCTTCGATGCCCGCGGGGCGTTCGCCGGCTATTGGGGCGTGGCCCGCGACGTGAGTGACGATGTGCGCGCGCGGCTGGCGCTGCGTGCCACCGAGACGCGCTACCAGGAGCTGTTCTCGCGCATCCCGACGCCGCTGGTGCTGCACCGCGGCGGCCGCGTGATCGACGCCAACCCGGCCGCAGTGGCGCTGTTCGGCTACGACAGCCTGGGCACCATGCGCGGCCAGGACCTGCTGCGCAGCTACGAGAGCGGCGACTCGCGCGAGCGCGAGCGGCGGCGCATCGAGGAGCTCGACCTGCGCCCGGCCGGCGAGGGCCTGCCGGTGACCGACTTCCGGCTCTCCGGCCGCGCCGGTCGCCGGGTCTCGGTGCGCGCCACCAGCGTGCGCGTGGACGCCGAAGGCGGACCGGCGGTGCTGGCGATCTACGTCGACGACACCGAGCGCCGCGCGGCCGAGGAGGCGGTGCGGCGGTCCGAAGCCATGCTGTCGCACCTGGTGGCCACCAGCCCCGACGTGATCACGCTGACCGACGTGGCCAGCGGCCGCTTCGCGATGGTCAACGCGATGTTCGAGCAGCTCACCGGCTGGCGCTCCGACGAGGTGGTCGGCCGCACGCCGCAGGAGCTGGGCCTGTGGCTGGACCCCGACGCGCTGGAAGGGTTCCTGGCGCGGCTGCGCAGCAGCGGCAAGGTACAGGACTTTCCGACGCTGTTCACGGCCAAGGGCGGCGCGGCGCTGTCCATGCTGGTCTCCGGCGCCCTGTTCGCGATGGACCGGCGCGAGTACCTGGTGGTCAATGCGCGCGACGTGAGCGCCGCCGAACACACACGGCTGGAGCGCGAAGCCATCCTCGAGACCGCCTCGATCGGCATCGCGGTCACTCGCGAACAGCGCTTCGTGCTGGCCAACCCCGCCTTCGAGGCGATGTACCGCTGGCCGCATGGCGCCCTGCCGGGTCAGCCGGGCGCCGTGGTGTGGCCGGCGGACAGCGACCACCGCGAACTCGGCGAGCGCTACGGCCCCGCACTGGCAGCCGGTGAGCAGGTCGAGTTCGAGCGCACGGCGCGCCGCCGCGACGGCAGCAGCTTCACCGCGCGTGTGCTGGCCAAGGCCATAGACCCGCGGCATGCCACGCGCGGCGGCACGATCTGGATCGTCGAGGACGTGACCGAGCGGCGCGACGCCGAGCGCGCGCTGTCCGCCGCGCTGGACCAGGCCGAGTCGGCCAACCGGGCGAAGAGCGCCTTTCTCGCCAACACCAGCCACGAACTGCGCACGCCGCTGCACGGCATGCTGGGCCTGGCCGACCTCGCCCGCAGCCCGGGCCTCGACGAGGCGACCCGCCGGCTGTACCTGGACCAGCTCTCGGAAAGCGCGCAGACGCTGACCGGCATCATCGCCGACATCCTCGACCTGTCCAAGATCGAGGCCGGCAAGATGGCGCTGGAGCGCGCCCGCTTCGACCTCGGCGAGCTGCTGCGCTCGGTGCACCGCGCGCACATGACGGCGGCCACGGCGCGTGACCTGGACCTGCAACTGGACCTCGACCGGTCGCTCGCCGGCGCGGTGATCGGCGACCCCCTTCGCGTGCGCCAGATCGTCAACAACTACCTCGGCAACGCGATCAAGTTCACGCCGCGCGGCCTGGTGCTGCTGCGCGCCCGCCGCGGCGCCGGCGACAAGGTCCGCATCGAAGTGGTGGACAGCGGCGAGGGCATAGACGCGCAGACCCAGGCCCGGCTGTTCCGACCCTTCACGCAGGCCGACGAGTCGACCACGCGGCGCTTCGGCGGCACCGGCCTGGGCCTGTCGATCTGCCGCGAGCTGGCCGACCTGATGGCCGGCTCGGTCGGCGTCGACAGCACGCCGGGGCAGGGCAGCTGCTTCTGGGCCGAGCTGCCGCTGCCGGCGGCCGGCGCGGAGAGCGCGCCGCAGCCGGCGCCCGTGGATCCTCTGTCCCGGCTGGACGGCGCCCGTGTGCTGATGGTCGAAGACAACGCCGTCAACATGCTGATCGCCGTCGCGATGCTCGAGCGCTGGGCTGTCCGCGTGACGCAGGCCGTCGACGGACGCCAGGCGGTGCAGGCGGTCGAGCAGGCCGCCGCGCGCGGCGAGCCCTTCGACGCCGTGCTGATGGACCTGCAGATGCCGGTGATGAGCGGCTACGAAGCCACGCGTGCGCTGCGCGCAGCGGGCAGCGGCAGCGACCTGCCGATCATCGCGCTCACCGCCGCGGCGCTGGTCGGCGAGCGCGAACAGGCCATAGACGCCGGCATGGACGACTTCCTGACCAAGCCTATCGACGCCGAAAAGCTGTGCACCACGCTGGCCCGCTGGGTCAGCAGCGGGCGGCGCTGAATCAGCCGCTGCGCAGCCTCTCGAGCCGCAGGGCCAGCTGCTGACGCAGCTCGGCCACGCGCCGGGCCAGGGCGTGGCTGCCCGGCGCGCCCGGCGCCGCGGCATCGAGCTCGGCCTGCAGGCCGGCGATGGTGCGCATGAGCTCCACCTCGGGCGGCACGAAGCCGGCATCCTTGAGCATCTTGAAGGGCAGCCTCAGCGCGTCGGGTGTCGCCTCGTAGCCGGCGTCCTCGCCCAGCGGCTTGCCCCAGCTGGGCGCGCTGCGCAGTTCGCCCGAGCGCTCGCTGTCGGCCAGTGCGCGGCCGATGTGGTCCTCCAGCAGCTGCAGCCGCTGCGCCTTCCTGGCTTGCTGCGGGTTGCTCATGGTGCCGTGCCCATGGCGCCCTTGCCGACGGCGGCGAGCCAGTGGCGGCTCAGCGGCGTCAGCGGCTTGGCCATCAGGCGCTCGTGCATCAGTGCCCGCCCGTAGGCGCCGCCGCCGCCACGGGCCGCGGCGGCGAGCAGGGTCTGGTCGATCAGGTCGCGCTGCGCGTGGCTGCCACCGAAGCGCTGGGCCAGCGAGCGCACCGCATACAGCGCCTCGGCAGCCGCCCTGCAGTCGCCGCGGGCGAAGGCGAGCAGGGCGCGCATCAGCGGCAGGCCGACCTCTCTGGCCATCGCATGGTTGGCGCGCCGCTTGTCCTCCGGTGCGAAGGCTCGCCCGGCGCAGCGCGCCAGCCAGGACTCGGCAGCCGCCACGTCGCCGGTCACCAGCAGCGCCAGCACCCGGTGCACGTCGTTGAACGCGTAGTAGCCGGCGTCGTCGTCGTCCGGCGGCCAGCCGGCCAGCAGGGCGCGGGCGGCGGCCGACATGTCCTGCCCGAGCAGGTGCAGCCGCCACAGCATGGCCGCCGCATCGACACGCTGCAGCGTGATCTGCAAGGCGTCGCCGCTCAGGTGGCTGTCGACCAGCCGCAGCACGCCCGCGAGGTCCAGTGCCTCGAGCCTGAACAGCGCCTTGTGCCACCACAGGTGGCAGGCAAAGCCGTTGCCGTCGGCCCAATGGGGCTGGTGCTGGCGCAGCCAGGTCCCGCCGTCGTCGAAGCGGCCCTGCATCTCCATCACATGGGCCACGGCATGCACCGCCCAGGGCACGCGGGCATCGGCGGCCAGCGCGCGCCGCCCGGCCTCCTCGGCCTGCGGGTAGAGGTTGCACTCCTCGAGTCCGAAGGCGTGCAGGGCCAGCACGCAGGGATGCAGGGGGTCGCCCTGGTCCCAGTCGGGCAGGGCACGCGCCGGCCGCAGGCGCAGGCCGTTCGCGTCGCCGCGGTAGAAGTCCCACAGGTGGGCCCACTGCAGCGCCAGCGCGTCGCGCGGCTGCTCGAGCAGCACCGCGTCCCAGGTCTCGCAGGCGGCGTGCCAGCGGCCGTCCAGCACGCGCCGCACGGCCTCCAGGTGGGCACGCTCGTGCGGCGGCGCCGGCCGCTCGAGCGCCTGCGCGGCCTGCAGGTGTGCCTGCGCCTGCCCCAGCATGGACGGCTCGGTCAGGCTGGCCAGGAAGCCGGCCTTCATCACATGCGGCAGCGCCCAGCCCGGGTCGGCGGCAATCGCCTGGTCGAGGTCGGCCAGCGGCACGTCGTAGAAGGACATCATGCGCCAGAGCGCGCGCTCGACCGCGTCGCGGGCGGCGGCCTCGCCGCTGCCGCTGGGGTTGCCCCGCAGGTCCCGGTGCGTCATGGCGCGAATGTAGCGCGGCGGCACTGCGCGGCCCGCGGGCCGCGGGCACGGCGGGACGGGTTCATTGCGGCGGCCGCGGCCAGGGGCGTGGTGCCGGCCGCAGGCCTTCCCAGGCGCGTGCCAGGCGCAGCACGCCGAGATCGTCGTGGCGATGTCCGGCGATCTGCATGCCGATCGGCAGCCCTTCGGCCGTATGCCCGCAGTCGATGCTGGCCGCCGGCTGCTCGCTCATGTTGTAGGGCAGCGTGTAGCCGATGTGGTGCATCGCACGTGCCGGGTCGTTCAGCGGGCTGGCCCACTGCGCCGCATAGCTCACCACCGGGCTCGTCGGACTCAGCACGAAGTCGAAGGGCCGGCAGGCGGCCACCGCCGCGTCGCGCAGCGTCGCGATCTGCGAAAACCCCCGGAACGCCCGCGCCGCGTCGTAGCCGGCGGCCGGTGCCGCCCACTCGAGGATGTAGGGCAGCACCCTCTGGCGCCGCTCGGCCGGCAGGGCCGCCAGGTCCAGCCAGGAGCGCAGGCGCCAGAACTCGTCTATGCCTTCGGCGACCTCGGGCCGCAGGAAGGCCGGCAGGGGCTCGACGATCGCGCCGGCGGCTTCGAAGCGACGCGCCGCGGCCGCCACCGCGGCCGCCACCACCGGGTCGGTCGGGATCCCCCAGCCGGCGTCGAGCTGCAGGCCCAGCCGCAGTCCCCGCAGGTCCATGTCGAGGGCCTGCCAGTCGATCTCCTGCGCCGGCAGGCTGGTGGCGTCGCGCCAGTCCGGGCGGGACAGCACCTGCATCGCCAGCGCGCTGTCCTCGACCGTGCGCGTCATCGGGCCGGCCACGCGGCCGATGTAGGGCGGCTTGATGGGCACGCGGCCGTTGCTGGGCTTGAGGCCGAACACCCCGCACCAGCCCGCCGGCAGCCGGATCGAGCCGCCGATGTCGGTGCCCAGGTGCAACGGCCCGTAGCCCGCCGCGGCGGCCGCCCCGGCACCGGCGCTGCTGCCGCCGGGGTTCTTGCTCAGGTCCCAGGGGTTGCGGGCCAGGCGGTGGAAGCTGGACAGCCCGGAGGACAGCATGCCGTAGTCGGGCATGGTGGTGCGCGCCAGGAAAACGCAGCCGGCCTCGCGCAGCCGGGCGGCGGGCGGCGCATCCTCGGCCTGCGCCTGCAGCGCGCTGGCGGCGGTGCCCAGCGGCATGGCCAGGCCGCGGGTGGCGATGTTCTCCTTGATCGTCACCGGCACGCCGTCCAGCGCGGACAGCGCCTGGCCGCGCTGCCAGCGCGCCTGCGACGCCGCGGCCATGGCCAGCGCAGCCTCGGCATCCAGCGCCCAGGTGGCGGCCAGGTGCGGCTCCCAGCGCTCGATGTGGGCCAGCACCTCGCGCACCGCTTCCAGCGGCGAGGCGTCGCCGCGGCGGTAGGCGGCCGAGAGCTGGGCGGCGCCGAGTTCGTGCAGTCGGGTCATGGGTAGATGGCGTAGCGAGTGAGGTGGATGTGGAAACGCCCTCAGCGACCCGGCACGGCGTCGAGCAGGCGTCGGGTGTAGGCATGCTGCGGGTGGCGGAACAGCGCGTCGGGGGGGCCCTGCTCGACGATGCGGCCCTGGTGCAGCACGATGACCTCGTCGCACACCAGGTCGACGACCGCGATGTCGTGGCTGATGAACAGGTAGGTGACGCCGAAGCGGTCCTGCAGGTCCTGCATCAGGTTGAGCACCTGGGCCTGCACCGAGACGTCGAGCGCGCTCACCGGCTCGTCGGCGACGATCAGCCGCGGCCGGGTCACCAGCGCGCGTGCGATCGCGATGCGCTGGCGCTGGCCGCCGGAGAACTCGTGCGGGTACTTGTCCAGGTCGCCGGCGCGCAGGCCCACGGCGTCCAGCACCTCGCCGGCGCGCTCGCGGCGCTCGGCCGGGCCGACACCGTGCAGCACCGCCAGCGGCTCCGACACGGTCTGCAGCACCTTTCGGCGCGGGTCCAGCGAGCCATAGGGGTCCTGGAACACCATCTGGAAGCCGGCGCGCGCGCGCCGCAGCGCTGGCGCATCCAGCGTGGCCAGGTCCTGGCCGTCGAAACACACGCGGCCGCGGGTCGGGCGCTCCAGCGCCATCACCAGGCGCGCCAGCGTGCTCTTGCCCGAACCCGACTCGCCGACCACGCCCAGGCTGCGGCCGGCCTGCAGCGTGAAGCCGACGCCGGCCAGCGCCTGCACGCGCGGCGCCGCCGCCAGCAGGTGTTCGCGCGGCAGGCGGTACTCGTGATGCACGTCGTCGACGACCAACAGTGCCGTCGCGGCCCCGGACCCCGCGGCGTCGGCCGTCACGCCGCCTCCCAGCGCGGGCAACGCACCTCGTGGCCCGCGGCCACCGGCTGCAGCGCCGGCAGCGCGCGCGCACAGTCGGCCTGCGCGAGCGGGCAACGCTCGGCGAAGGGGCAACCCGGCGGCATGTCGGCCAGTTCGGGCACGCGGCCGGGGATGGTCGCCAGGCGTGTGCCGCGCGCCAGGCCGAGCCGCGGGCGCGCGGCGAACAGGCCCCGCGTGTAGGGGTGGGCCAGGCGCGAGAAGACTTCGGCGGTCGGGCCGCTCTCGACCACCGTGCCGCCGTACATGACCATCAGACGCTGCACGGCGTCGGCCATCACGCCCAGGTCGTGGCTGATCAGCAGCAGCGCCATGCCGCTCTCGCGCACCAGCTCGCCGACGAGCTCCAGCACCTCGCGCTGCAGGGTGGTGTCCAGTGCCGTGGTCGGCTCGTCGGCCAGCAGCAGGTCCGGCCCGCAGGCCAGCGCGATCGCGATCACCACGCGCTGGCGCTGCCCGCCCGAGAGCTGGTGCGGGTAGGCGTCCAGCCGCTCGGCGGGCCGCGGCAGGCGCACGCGGTCGAGCAGGCGCAGCGCCTCGGCGCGCGCCGCCGCCCGGCCGAGTCCACGATGCAGACGCAAGGACTCGCCGATCTGCCGCCCCACCGTGTGCAGGGGGTTGAGCGCCGTCATCGGCTCCTGGAACACCATCGCCATGCGGTCGCCGCGCAGCGCGCACATGCCGGCCTCGTCCAGCGTGGTCAGCTCGCGGTCCCGGAAGCGGATGCGGCCGCGGACCTGTGCGCCCTCGGGCAGCAGGCCCATCAGCGCCAGTGCGGTGATCGACTTGCCGCAACCCGACTCGCCGATCAGCCCAAGCGTGTCGCCCGCCGCCATGGAGAACGAGACCTCGCGCAGCGCGGCAACCTCGCCGCGCGGGGTGCGCAGCGTGACGCGCAGGTTCTCGACTTGCAGGAGCGGCACGGCCGGACGATACCTCGCCGGCGCACGCGCGCGGCCACGGCGCCCGCCCGCTCAGGACTTGGCTGCGTCCTCGGGAAACTGCGACAGCTCTCCGAAGGTGCTGTCGCCCATGAACATCGACTCGTTGCTGTCGGCCGCCGCCTCGGTGCGCTTGCGGCGGCGGTGGCGGCGTGCCGACGCCCGGGCCTGCGCCTGCATGTACTCGTCGGCGAACATCAGGCCCAGCACGGCAGGGATCACGGTGCCGGCGACCAGCGCGACGATCATGTCGGGCATCACGCGGGCATAGGCCGACACGCCCTGCCGGGTCAGGCCCGAGGAGACCAGCACCAGCTCGGCCGCCGCGGTGACGGCCGCACCCATGGCCAGCCCGGCGATCAGGCGGCGGCTGCGGCGGTCGCCGGGGCTGCCGCGGCGCGGCGACAGCACGATGAAGCCCATGGTGCCCAGGCCGGCCAGCACCACCACCAGTGCGAACAGCAAGGGCTCGGGCCGCCACAGCAGCCCGGGTTCGGCGCCTATGGACCAGACGACGGCGATCTGCAGCAGCAAGATGGTGATGCTGGCCAGCAGGCCGGCGCCCAGCAGGGCCCAGCGCCCGGGCTTGAGGGCGATCCAGTACATGACCACCACCGCCAGGCCCCAGCCGAAGGCCAGGCCGCCGAACAGTCGAAGTGGGTGGTAGCCGAGCGCGAAGCCGACGTTCTGCGCCGTCACCGAGACGATCATCGACGACCAGATGCCGATCGCCAGCGCGGTGGCGCCGAGCAGCCACTCCTTCCAGATGCGCATCACGCCCTCGTAGTGCACGCGGCGCAGGTACTCGGCAAACACGCGCGAGCCGAGCATGGCCACCACCCCGGCGCCCAGCCAGAGCACGATCGACGGGTCGGAGTCGGAATTCGTCAAGTCGGCCTCCCTGTACATCTCGGCCCGGCTGCCGGGCCGGCGGCCCCTGTCCTGTCGACTCCCGTCGACGCGGCGCAGCCGTACAGCATACCGAGGACGGGGCCGCCGGGGCGGGCCGGCAGCACACCGCACCCGGCAGGTGCGGCATCTTCACGCCAGCCTCAGCGGGAAAACCCGATGCCGCGGCGCTCGCGCACCTGCGGCTTGACGCGGTGCTCGCCCTCGAGCTGCGAGAGGAACTCCTCGGCCTCGAAGACCAGGCCCAGGATCTCGGCCTGCCGCTGCACGGCGGCAAAGTCACCCGGCACCAGCTGGTCCAGCGCCGCCAGGCGCTGCCGATGCCCGCCGTCCAGCGCCGCGCCATCGCCGGCCAGCGCCTCCTCGACGAACATGCGCTCGCGCTGCGCCGCCGTCAGCGGCTTGAAGCGGATCTTGAACGTGAAGCGCCTGAGCGCCGCCTCGTCCAGGTCCTCGAACAGGTTGGTGGTGCAGACGAAGACGCCGGCGAAGCGCTCCATGCCCTGCAGCATCTCGTTGACCTCGCTGACCTCGTAGTGCCGCTCGGCCAGGCGGCGGCTGCGCAGGAAGCTGTCGGCCTCGTCGAGCAGCAGCAGCGCCTGCTCGGCGGTGGCTTCCTCGAACATGCGCGCCATGTTCTGTTCGGTCTCGCCGACGAACTTGCTGGCGATGTCGCTGGTCTGGCGGATCATCAGCGGCCGCTGCAGCTCGGCGGCGATGTGCTCGGCCAGCGCCGTCTTGCCGGTGCCCGGCGGGCCATGGAAGCACAGCGTGCCATGGCCGCGGCGGCGCAGCGCCTCGACGATGCGCGGCACCTCGAAGCGGCTGTCGACGTGCAGCAGGTCCAGCCGGTAGCGGGTGGCCGACGGCCGCGCGGCGCGCTCGCGGGCCTGCCGGCCGAGCGCGCGGTCGGCCTGCGCCAGCTGGCGCAGGATCAGCCCCTCGACCTGCTCGGCCGTGGCCTCGGGCCGGCCGACCAGGCGGGCGAAGCGCACCGCCGTGCGCACCTGCGCCGGCGTCAGCGCGGCGCGCTCGGCGAGCCGCGCCGCAAAGCCCTCACCGACGCTGACCGCCGACAGCGCGCGTGTCACCAGCCCCAGCCGGGCGCCCGGCGGCGGCGACTTCAGTTCCAGGTGGTACTGGAAGCGGCGCCGGAACGCCGGGTCGATCTGCTCGATGCGGTTGGTGATCCACACCACCGGCACCGGGTTGGTCTCGAGGATCTGGTTGACCCAGGCCTTGCCGTTGACGCTGCCCAGCGGCGGCGCATCGCCGTTGTCCAGGCGGGCGATCAGCTGCGCGGCCTCGCCGCTGATGGGCGGGAACACGTCCTCGACCTCGTCGAACAGCAGCGCCACCTGCGGGCTGCCCTTGAGGAACACCTGGCTGATCTGCAGGCTGCGGTAGCGGTCGCGCCCGGACAGGCTGTTGCCGTCGCGGTCGGCATGCTCGACCTCGTAGAGCTCGAGCCCGGCGGCCGCCGCGCAGACCTTGGCGAGCTCGGTCTTGCCGGTGCCCGGTGGGCCGTACAGCAACACGTTGACGCCGACCTCCTTGCCCAGTGCGGCGTGCCGCAGCAGCTGCGTCAGCACCGCCTGGTCCTCGCCGACGAAGGCGAAGTCGGCCGGCGCCAGCTCGCTGCGGCTGGCCGGTCGCGTGAACACCGCCATCAGGTCGGCCGGGCCGCGGTACTCGCGCAGCAGCACGGGGGGCAGCTGGTCGCTGACCTTCATCAGGTCGGCCAGGTCGGTGATGTTCTGCTCCGAGATCAGGTTCTCGACCATGCCGATGCGCTCCAGGCGCGAGCCCGCGCGCAGCGCCTCGGCCACCTGGGCCGCCTCGACGCCGGCCACCGCGGCGATCGCCGCATAGGCCTCCTGCGCGCTCGCCACCTTGAACTCGACCAGCAGGCCGCGCAGCTCGCGCTGGCAGCGCGCCAGCGTGCCGTACAGCAGCAGCGCGCGCTCGGCCGGGTTGAGCTGCAGCAGGCCGGCCAGCGCGTCGATGTTCTTCTGCACCAGCGCCGACTCCTTCTTCAGGCGCCGGCCCAGCCATTCGGCACTGCTGGCCAGCACGGCGTGCAGGTCCTTGGGCGCATCCTTGACGTATTCGTCGAGGTAGAAGAACAGCGTGCCCTCTTCGTAGGGGCCGCGCCAGCCGCCATGGCGGCGCATGAAGGCGTCGTCGGCCAGCGCCTCGTGGCCGCGCCAGGGCGCAAGGCCGCGGCAGCGCCGTGCCAGGTAGGCGCGCAGGCGCGCCAGCACCGTCGGCGGCCAGGCCAGGTGGCGCCCGACGATGCCCATGAGGCTGCCCCAGTCGCGCCGCAGGTTCAGCCGGTCGGCCTGCTGCAGGGCGAGCATCAGCACGAAGTGCGAGGCCAGCAGGTCCATGACCGGCGCCTCGGCCAGGCCGGGCGACAGCACGCAACGGGCATCGGCGGTTCTTGGCAAGGCCGTCCTCTCTCACGCGAACCGGGGGGTGCACGATCTTGGCGCAGGGGGGCAGCGACGACAAGCCCCGGGCACGGCGGGGCCGGTCGCCCGCATCAGGCGGCCCGGGCTCAGGGCCTGAGCACGAACTCGATCGCGTCGCGCCCCGGCAGCGTGGTCAGCCGCAGCCTCGCGGGCAGGTGCTGTCGCGCCGGGTCCAGCCACACATGGACCTGCGTGTCGTAGGGCTTGCGCGGCTCGCGCTCCAGCGCCACGGTGGCCGGCAGCGTGGCCCCCACCACGTCCACGGGCTCGACGGCGCGCACCGTGAAGGTCCACAGGTCGGCGTCCCCCCGTGCGCCGGCGACGAACATCGTGATCCTCGTGCCGGGCGTGCGCAAGGCCGGGTCGGCCTCGACGATGGCCGCCAGCTGCACCATCCAGCTCAGGCGGTCCTGGCTGCCCGGCAGCAGCGGGAACTCGACCGGCGGGCCGGAGAAGGTGATTCGCCCCGCCTCGCGCAGGAAGTTGGCGGCCCGCAGGTCGCGGCTGCGCCGGCGGTCGGTGAAGCGCTCGGGCGCGATGCCATTGCTGTCGAAGCCGCCCTGGCTGTGCCAGGCCACCACCGGCATGCCGAACAGCAGCCCCTCGACCCTGGCTTCGTAGCCCTGGGCCGCCGGCTGCCAGTCCAGGCGGGCCTGGCCGGCCAGCACGCCGCGCAGCAGGTCGTAGTGCAGCGTCGCCGCGGCGGGCATGCGTGTCGGGTAGACGGGCGTGTCGCCACCGCCCTGGCGCGGCACACGCAGCTCGCCGGCCGGCGACGCCGCGGGCGCATCGGGTGCCGCCTGCGGCAGCGGCTCGGGCAGCGGCAGAGCGGGGTCCAGCGGCCGGCCGGCTTCGTCGGTGCGCATCAGGACCTCTTCGGACGCCGCCTCGCCGCGCCCCGGGGTTTCGGCCTCGGGCGCCGCCGCCTCTTCCTGCGGGCGCGCCGGCGCACCCGGGTCGACCGCCGTGTCGACGGCACGGCCGGCCGGCGCCGGCCGGCGCGCCGCCGCCGGCGCTGCCGACGGGCGCCGGGGCGCCGGGTTGGCAGCGGTCACCGCCGGCACGGCCCGCGGGACCAGGATCTGCCTGACCTGCAGCGCCACCACGCCGCCAGCCGCCGGCTGCGGCCCGAAGCCCGGCGGCAACCCGAACAGCAGCCCGCCATGGGCAAGCAGCACCAGCACGACCGCCGCCAGCAGCACGCGCAGGTGCGACCGCGGCAGGCGGGCGGCGCTCAGGGCGCGGGAAGGCAGGGCGCTCATCGCCCGACACAATAGCGCCATTGCGCCGCCCGATCCCGATCAAGGCTCCCGACCGACCATGAAACTCGCCACCCTCGACGACGGCTCGCGCGACGGCCAGCTCGTGGTCGTCTCGCGTGACCTGGCCAGCGCGCACCATGCCAGCGGCATCGCCAGCCGCATGCAGCACCTGCTGGACGACTGGAACTTCGTGTCGCCTCAGCTGCAGGACCTGTACGTCACGCTCAACCAGGGCAAGGCCCGGCACGCCTTTGCCTTCGACCCCTCGGCCTGCAAGGCGCCGCTGCCGCGCGCGTCGCTGTGGGCAGCGGTGGCCGCTGCCGGCGAGGGCGGGTCGGCCCTGCCGGCGTTCGACGGCCAGGGGGGCGAGCTGCGCGGGGCGTGCGCTGCGATGCGCAGCGCCGACCGGCGCTGGGGCCTGGTCGCCGAGCCGGCGCTGGCGGTGGTCATCGGCGACCTCGACGCCGCTGCCGACGCCGGTCGCGCCCTCGACGCGGTGCGCCTGCTGGGCCTGTGCAATGCCTGGACCTGCCACGCCCTGCTGGCCGACGAGCGACGGCGCGGCGGCACGCTGGTGCACAGCCGGCCGGCGACGGCGTTCTCACCGGTCCTCGTGACCCCCGACGAGGCCGGCACGGCCTGGCACGCGGGCCGCCTCGCGCTGACGCTGGAGATCACCTGCGACGGCCGCACGGCCGCACGCATCGACTGCGCCGGGGCCCAGCGCTGGCCGTTCGGCGAGCTGCTGACGCACCTCGCCCGCACCCGCCGGCTGGCGGCCGGCACCGTGGTCTGCAGCGGCGCCCTGCGCGAAGCCAGCGCAGCCGACGCCGAGGTCCGACACATCCGCCTCGACCTGCACGGGTCGGACGGCGCAAGCCTGTTCGGCACCATCGATCAGCGGGTGGAGCACAGCGACCCTGCCGACGAAGAGCGCCCTGGCGGGGTGCCGCCCGCGGGCGTGCGCCGGTGAGCGAGCTGTCCGGCGGCTTCAAGCGCGCCACCGTCTGGTTGCTGCTCGGCACGGCAGTGTTCCTGGCCGTCCAGGCCTGGCTGGCCGAGCGCGACAAGCCGCGCTTCACGATCGAACGCGGCACGCTGACGCTCGAGCGCGGCGCCGACGGCCACTACCGCTGGCCGGGCCGCATCGATGGACGGGCGGTGGAGTTCCTGGTCGACACCGGCGCCACGCGCAGCGCGATCCCGCAGGCGCTGGCCGGACGGCTGGGGCTGGCCGTCGAAGGGCGTGTCAGCAGCCAGACCGCCGGCGGCCTGGCCGAGGGCCAGCTGGTGCGTGCCGACCTCGAGCTGGCCGGCGGCGTGCGGGCGCAAGGCCTGCGCCTGGTGGCGCTGCCGGCACTGCACACCCCTTTGCTGGGCATGGACATCCTCGGCCGCATGCGCCTGCAGCAGGATCGCGGCCGGCTGCACATCGAACTGCAGCCGGGCCCCGCCTCTCCCCGTTGACCCACCCCGGACGCGCCTTGGCGCGCGCACCCCACCCATGAAGACCGCCCAGCGCCTCCTGCCCTGCCTGCTCGCCTGCCTGCCGCTGCTGGCCTGGCCGGCCTTCGCCCAGGCGCCCGCCGTGCCCGCCGCAGCGGCCGCGGCCTGCCCGCCGCAGCGGCAGCCCCCCGACGCCGCGCAGCTCGAGTCCATT
>Ga0209573_1000409_pt1 | contig 93525 bp, 72 predicted proteins | sample TNRBio252014_DNA_FD_185870 | JGI IMG/M metagenome (GOLD analysis project Ga0209573, IMG submission 185870) | Wastewater treatment Type I Accumulibacter community from EBPR Bioreactor in Madison, WI, USA - TNR Reactor_6/25/2014_ DNA (SPAdes)... | ecosystem: Engineered > Bioreactor > EBPR >...
TTCCCATTGGGAATCAGTGAGATTGGTTGAGTACATGTGGTTATGTTTTGACCAAATATCGCTGATTCCTCTTATAATCAATACATTACACAAAGTATATTTTTTTCACTAATTTTTAACAGGCTCTGTAAAGACGGGCATGGTTATATCTGGGCGGCCACTACCCCCGGCGGGCTGTCTCGTTTCGATTACGACTCTCCAACCGGACGACAATTTCTAACCCTCAACAGCGACGACGGCTTGCCCAGCAATCAGGTTTTTTCGGCACTCACCGACGCAGCAGGGAATGTATGGGCCGGCACATCGAAAGGCATCGCTTGGGTAGACGCTCGCCGACTGCGGGTGCGTTCCTTTGGAAAAAGAGACGGCATGACCTCTGATGTCATTGACCTGCCGCTCTCCCTTGCCGCCAACGGAGAAATACTAATCGGAACGGCATGCGGCTATCAGTCGGTTCATCCGGATAGCCTGCTAAAGGAAAAAATGGCCTCCGGCATTCTACTCACCTCTTTTCGCATTTTTGACCAAGAGTATCTGGATTCATTGATAATCATAGATTTGAAAAAGATAGACCTCTCCTGGCAGCAGAATTTTTTTAGTTTCGAGTTTGCTTCCACTGATTTTTCGCAACCCCAAAAAAATGAATACGCTTACCGGCTCGTAAACTATGACGCCGGCTGGGTGTACCTCAAAAATCGCCATTCGGCCAGCTACACGGGCGTACCACCGGGGCATTATGTTTTGGAGATAAAATCGGGGCGGGAAGGGCGTTGGCAGGAGCCAGGGGCACGACTAAGCATTTATATTTCGCCTCCGTTTTGGGAGAGATGGTGGTTCCGTTCGCTTGTCGTTCTGCTTATTGCTGCTGCAATTTGGGCGCTGTATCGCCGGCGCATTGGGCAGATAAAAAGGGAAGAGGCCCTGAAGACCGAGTTTAATCAGCGCATCGCCCGCACAGAGATGGCCGCGCTGCGGGCACAGATGAATCCACATTTTGTATTCAATTGCTTGAGCAGCATCAATCGTTTTATCCTCGTCAATCAGCAGGATGAGGCATCGGCTTACCTGACTAAGTTCAGCCGACTCATTCGCATGATCCTGGATAACAGTCGCTCTGAGACCATATCGCTAAACAAAGAACTGGAAGCGCTTCAACTTTATGTGGAAATGGAACGGATGCGCTTCAACGACCGCTTTGAGTTTCGCTTCACGGTGGCCGACGATGTGCAAACCGAGCATCTTGAAATTCCGCCACTACTCATCCAACCCTACGTAGAGAATGCCATCTGGCACGGCCTCATGCACAAAAAATCACCCGGGGTGTTGCAGCTACGGGTGTTTTACGAGGGCAAAAAATGCTGCATTGAAATAGAGGACGATGGGGTTGGTCGTCAACGAGCGATGGCGTTGAAAAGCCGCAGCGCAACCATAAATAAAAGCCACGGCATGAAAGTGACGGCAGAGCGGTTGGAGGTCATCAATCAGTTGTACGGTACGAATGCACAGGTACAGACCGCAGATTTGTTGGACGGACAGGGGGAGGTAGTTGGAACTAAAGTCAGAATTGAATTTTAAACTTATGAAAACTTACTTACTTGACGACGAACGCAATTGCACAGACGTACTCCGGGTGTTGTTGCAAAAGTACTGCCCCGATGTGCATATAACGGGCGTTTTCAACGACTCTGAGGCGGCATTGGAAGCCATTCGGAAGGAGCGGCCGGCGCTACTCTTCCTTGACATCGAAATGCCAATATTCAACGGCTTTGAGTTGCTATTGCACTTCGAGCCGCTGGATTTCAAAATCATTTTCACTACCGCCTATGACCAATATGCCGTAAAGGCCTTCAAGTTTAATGCGTTGGACTACCTGCTGAAACCTGTAGACAAGGACGAGCTCATGGCAGCCGTTCATAAAGCAAAACAGGGGGGCAACCCAACCTCTGCCCAACTTTCATCGGCGCAATACTTGAAAAATAATCCCATCCCGGAGCGTATCGCACTCCCCGTCGGGTATGAATTGCTAATTGTAGAAGTGTGTGATATCCAGTATTTTGAATCAGAAGGGGCTTATGTTTCCGTTTTTCTGAAAGAAGAAAAAAAGCCCATAGTGCTCTCTAAGTCATTGCGGGAGTTTGAGGAGTTGCTGAATAATCCCGGTTTTTTCCGGGTACATAATTCCTTCCTCGTAAACCTGCGTCACGTCAAAAAAATCATGAAAGCAGATAGCGGCGAAATTGTGATGGCCAATGGCCGTTCGCTGCCCATATCACGGGCTAAGAAGGCAGAGCTGATGGCGTTGATTATGAAGGTATAACCCAAAAAACCATTCAATTTTTCAATGGTCAAACTTCGGAATCAAGGCAACCTGCAAAAAGCTTGGGGGTAGATGTATGGGTTGTCGGACCAGGGGGTGAAGCGGTATGGCGGCGCGCACAGCCGACCCCAAGGGAGGCTGTGCGCGCCGCCATAATAGCGGAACACCCGGCGCCGCGCAGGATGATGAAGGAGTAGATGCTATGCGGCGGGGCCCAAAAAAGAATCATCCGCAATCGCTGGGTGACAGATGGAGGGTGTCACTTTTGCTCGTCATGCCGCTCTAACCATAAAGCCCTGCTTCCATCCATGTGGTAGCGTTTTATTTGGGACAGCAATTGATCTGGCGGGATATGGGCCAAAAGCGACGACAGCCGCGTCAGGTCGATTCTCCTGCCAGGGAAAGGGGTATGAACGCGTTCATTGGCCAGCAGCGTTTCGGCATGGTAGTACTCCTCCAGACCCAGCGATGGGTTGTAGAGGGCTTCCCAAGCCGGCGGGGTGAGCACAGCCAATATCGACGCCAACACCTCGTGCTGGGGCAGCGCAGTTTTAGCGGGAATCCAGGAGGAGCCCTTTATGGCCATTTGGCACACCCATTCGTTAACCTGCTCGCTCGCTGTGCGGCGCTTGCCCAGTCGGGCGATCAGGGTTTGCTCGTTGGGGGATACAAAGCCGCAAATGAAATACAGGTTGGGCGCCGGGTCAAATAGCTGCTGCTCGCTCAATTGATGATGGGTCAACTGCACGGGCCGGCAGGCCTCATGGCGGGTGGCCAGCGCCTGCTCTAAATGACGAATGGTGATGGTATCGGCCGCGATTTCAGCAATGCGGGCGAATGTGCTGTCGGCCGGCTTATAGCCTGAAAAAAAGTAAAGGTGGTCTACTGTTTTTTCTACGCTTACCGTAGCGGCTACCGCTATTGAAGGCAGGGGCAGGTCAATGGCCACTTGGCTGCGAAGCGCTAAGGGGCTGAGGAGTAGTAAGGCAATCGGTTTGATCATCAATTGTTCCAGTTGGGGTTATCGCAATATTTGGTTATCCGAGCTGCGTGTAGCTCATCGTCCTGAAACCATGTCCAAACCAATCGGCCCAGCAAGGCTAAGTTCAAGCCATTGTCGTCGACTACCGCCGCTTTGAGGGCCAACAAGTCGGCATCGGCCTCGCTGAGGTCGCCCGTGACCAATTGGTAAAGCACCTGCGGTTTTATGACCACAAGGCCGTAGTTTTCTTCTATACCTCGCGGGCTCGTTTCTAACTTCCACAGGCCGTCGATTTTTCTAAAAAAGTAGCCTGCCAAAGGGGGGTTATCCGCTACGCCAAGCAGGCCTATCCTGGCAAAAGCATAGGCTTGGCCGTCGCTTCCTTCTATTTCCAGCACATAGTGCAAGGCAAAGAGCGGAAATCCCAGCGGTAAGCTGGCGATCTTGTTGTAATGGCCCGCTCCTTTGCGGCGAATTTGGCTGTCTTGGGCATGGAAAACATCCCAGGCATAGGAAGTGGCGCTGGCCATGGAGGCCAATACGTGTTCGGGGGAGATGAGTTGCACTTCACTGGTGTCGGCGAAAGTTTTTTTGATGGCGGCGCCTTCGGGGTAGATGCGCAGTTTGGCTGTGACGGGGGTCGTCATTACTGCTTGCACAGGATAGGCCCGCGGATGGAGGGGCGCCGCTGCTTGGGCCATTGCGCGTCCACCGCAGGAAAAGGCCATGAGGAGGAGCGCCAGTTTGGGTATCCATTGGATAAACATAGTGCTTAGGTTTAAAAGCCGCCAGGCTGTTGGAAATCCGATGGCTCAGGTGGTAAGGGGGGCGCTGTGCTACGGAGGTAGAGGTAGAGGCCGACGAGTAGTAGGAGGAGTAGTATGTCCGTTACTATTAGTGTAGTAGTGGAATAGCGATTTTGGGATCGACCTTCAAAGTCTGCATAAGCTACGTCATATGACGTGAACAAACTTGTCCCAACGGTCACATTAATTAACTCCCCTGTCCCTAAATATCGGGATTTAAAAACTTCCAGACTCTCTCCATATTCTATTGTTTTTTTTCTTAGAAGACTCGAAACGGTCATGTGCACAGGTTTATCTCTACCTTCTATCTTACCAATGGCATACACCCAGGTAGTCCCAGTCTTTCCGGCCGTTTGCAGAGATGTAATCTGCATTTGCTTTCTTTCCTCTGTTAGTCTATGGGGGATGGATATAAAAGTCAAATCGGCCATAAAAACTAAAGCAAGTATCCAAGTGCCCCAAATAAATAATCTACTCATAAAACAATATTTAATCATTGAAATTAATAATAGGCGTTTGGCATGGGGAGATTATTTTATTGGTCAGCGACCAGTTAAAATTCATGTTGATCAAGTCCCACTCATATTCGGAATTGGGCAGTAGGGCGATTTGTACTGGAATGCCGATGTAAACTGGCCCCCAGTTGAACTCTCCCACCAGATACCAACCATCCCCCGTCCTTCTTTCTGCCTTAACTTTTGCCTCCACAGGCACGCTAATAGCCGCCCCGATCTCTAACCGAACAAAGCGTTGTCTATCTGGGGGCAACTTTATCTTTATACCTGCTTCCAAGCCGCCTACTATATCCGCTTCGACCGTAAAAGTGGAAACCTTATAGCTATTCTCCCAATGCAGCTTTTCCCGGGCTATCTCTCCCGCCCCCTGTAACCCAATGGATCCGTTAACATACAACCCATACCATCCCAACTTAAAAGGCAAATGCCCGGAGTAAGGCGGAATGGGCGCCACTAAATTCCCGGAATTGATGCCCATGCCGATAGCCAGCGACATTTCGATAACATTCCGGTAATCTGGCCCCTGTTCTTGTTCCTTATTAAAAGCCGTCCTCGTCCCCGTTAAACCACTGCCTTCTATACCAATCTTTCTGTCAAAAATCCGCCCAAGCCAGTCATTCAACCGCTGAAGGCCGCCCCTCATCTTATTGTTTACAAAATCATCAATCGAAGGGATGTTCAGGGTTTGCTCCTTTCGCTCCTCGGAGAGGAAAGTTACATAAACATACTCTTCATCTCCAAAGGCTGAGGCTGTAATTTTATACGTTTTTTTTCGGTAAGGCGGCAAAGTAGAGGGGTAGGCATCTCCAAACGCAATCACAGCTACCGTGTTGCCATTAGGGGGATTTATGTCGGTTGGCGTTTCGGGTTCAACGGCGTAGCGCGGTTCGTCATTGCGCTGAAAAGTGGGGTTATCTCCAAAGTCCCAAAACTCATCATCCGAGCCTTCGTGAATCAACTGGATTTTTATATCTCTGTCGCGGTACACAAGCCCCCCTGGTTTTACCACAAAAAGGGTATCTCTTCGGTCTGTGGTATGCCGCACAAAAGCGCCGTTCAATTGCTCATCCGCTGGTTTTGAACTGGCTACCAAGCGCGTCAGCGGAAAAGGACACCTCACCCTCACCCGAAACCGCATCTCCGCTATCGTGCCGGCCTCCTGCGCGGGGCGCACAAAATTCACCCATATCGGTACTACCCCACAAGCGCCCGCGGCCTGCCAGTCGAGCGCCGGCGCCATGCCCGGCGTGAAGGTCACGGGCGGTATGATGGTATTGCCCCGCTGCGGAACGACGTTCAGCAGCCCCGAGCCCCGCAGCTCAAAAGGCACATGGTTGTTGAGAATTTCTATATGCACCGGCACAGGCGCGTGGGTCTCTACAATGGCCGGCGCATACACCGCCTGCAAGTTGATGGGCATCACATAGAGGGTAGTGGAGTCGCCGGCGCCATAGTGGGCCGTTAGGGCCGTGAAGTGCGTAAAATGGGTGCTATAAGGCCGCGCCCTCACCTCCAGCCCCTCCGTTGTCAGCAGCATCTGCCGGTAGTCGTGGCTTTCCGTCCAGGTTACCGGACTTATAGCGGCGGCATTTTTGGCGCTAAAAGTCAGCGTCCGGCTCTCGGGCGCCCAGGCGGCTATTTTTTCCTCCTGCTGGTAATTCATAAAAATCGTATCCCCATGAAAATACACCTGCCCCTCGTAGCGGATGGTACCCGTGACGGGATAGTCGGGGTCCTTCAGCACCTCGATGAGCTCATCCACGTACGCAGCCAAATAAGCGTCGTTTTGCGCCTGCCCCGACAAGACCTCCAACTCGGGCGCAGGAATCACCTGCTTTACCTTCATGCGGTCGAGGCGGCGGATGCCGGCCCCAAAGTGCAGGTACTTTTTGGTAGCCACTTCCTCCTCGCCGGCGGCGTCGAGGGTTACTACCGTAGCGTATACAATGTGGATGGTATTGCCCGCAGCAGGTACGGCGCTGAGTGCGTGGTGGATGGCCGTATTGAAGGCGGCCTTTTTTTCGGCGGCACTGGGCGCGCTAAACCCCTCCCCGGGGTTCGGGATGGCCGTAAACGGCAGCAACCGCGTAGCGTCGTACACGGCGTAGCGGTCGGCAATCGGGATAAAATTCAGCACATAGCTGATGCGCAGGTCGTAGTTGGGGAGTTCATTGGCCAGCCGATTAGCGGCGGCTTCTACGGCGGCGGGGCCGAGGTAGTCTCCTCCATTGATGAGGCGCACATGGGCTTGGGCCGTCAGTTGCACCGCCGGCAGCAGTAGCGCCAATAAGGACAATAACATAAAATCAACCTGTTTCATCATTAGCCGTAGCGCGTGGGATATCATAAATGGGTCGTTTTTAGAGAGAAATAAACATCCATCTGGCTCAAGAGCAGCCCGAAAACTCGCTCCTATTCAGGGCTACCGTCGTTTAGCTATCAGCCTTTTGTGATGTTGTTGTTCAGAGCGCGTCTATTGTCCCATTTTGTATTTTGTCAGGGCCAATGACCTTGCTTTCAAAGCAAAAATAATCATCGGCTACCAATATTCCAACCCATCGGCCGGAATTTTTTTGTGCCCGGAAATAGCCTGCCGTTCATCGCAATGCGTGTGGCCAATATGGGCGTAGTACGGGCTAAGAATAGGTTCCTCTTTGGGGCGTGCCCCTGATAAATTAATGCTGAGTGGAGGACACATCGAGGGCATCGATGATTTTGAGTAAGTTGAGGGTTTCGAGGTAGTATATGTAGAAGATATTAACTTCGGCTATCTTGTATGTTGTGTTGGGTCTGAAGATGCGGCCAGGGTGTATGAGGATATCCAGCCGGCCATGGTATATGGAGACGATATGGCAATCGGTGGAAGCGGCTTTGAAGAGCCGTTGGAGGGTGTCGAGGAAGGCTTTTTGATTGAGTGCGGGGCCGTCGGCGAGCGATGGAGCGTGTAAAACAAATGGATAATCGGCATCAGGCTGAGAGATGGGGATGCGAACGCCGCGAACGGGCATCATTTTGCGAAGGTCTTTCTGAAGACGACGCTCTGAAGTGTCGGGTACGTATAAATCCGTATACCACTTGCTGTAGATTGTGGCCTCGCGCACAGGCGCCTCAGAGAAGTCGATTCGAAGGAGGATGGCGCTTGTGAAGGAAAAATTGATAAGTTGACGCTTGTCGGTAGGATGTTCAAGGTAGACGGCTACCGCATTGAAGGCGCATCCTTTATAGTGCCCTTCTATGCCATTTCTGACTTGAATGCAAGGCAGGAGGTAAGCTTCTTTGGCGAAAATACCGGAATACCGTATGGCTTTGAGGTCGGCGGGCTGATTGAAATAGCGGATATCGGCGTCTTCGATGCAACTGAACATTTCGGGGAGGTAGACCTTTAGGGCTTCTTCAAATTCTTGCTCATAAGGTACCTTTCGGTATAAGCGTTGGTGTAGGCGGCTGGATAGCGTAATGCCTGCGACCCCGCTAAGGATAAAGACATACCAAATGGAAGGGTTGATGATGATTAATAACAAGACGATTAAAGAAATTTGTGCGACGGTGGAGATTACCCTCCAGCCTGCAACAAACTTGTGGTTGAGCTCAATCAGCTCGGGGTTTTCCTGGAGGAAGCGCTGGTACAGCGCCATAAGTGCTGGTTTCATATCAGGGGCGGTGGCAGTGAGAAAATTGTGGGCTATATTGTTGAAGCAATTGGCCGAGGCGAGGAGCGGAGAGCTGATTAAGGACGCTCAGGAGGCAGGCTAAATCGAAGCTGGAAAAGGGCGCCTGGCAGTGCGTATGGGCAAAAGGCAGATCGGTATGATCGGCAAAAAGGGCCTGAAAAAGGAAGAGGGGCACGATTTGAACCCAATGGTCGGGATGAGTGGGATGGAGGTCTTTGGGGCGGATTGATACCTGATCCGTGCCTGTGGGGGCCGACAGGTAGAGGGCATAGTCGTGGGTGGATCGGGCGAGGGTATCTATGGCGGTGATTCGGGCAGCGATGAGGTCGGTACCGGTTTCTTCCCACTTGACGGCATATTGAAGGTAATATTGGTGAGCGGTTTGAAAGGCGGCTGACGACTGATGGGCGCAGGGGTGTAGCAGACCTTGGGGCAGGGCTCGGGTGAGTTTGGCGGCGATGAACTGCTCGTAGGGCAGAGCGTCGGCAGAGGCCCCCGCAGCGATGGGCATAAAAACAGAATCTAGGCGATTGAAGTAGGCATAGAGCACGAAGTTTTGGAGCTCGCGGCTTATTTCCACTTGAGTTTCTGTACCTCGATAAGCATCGTATTGCGGCTGGGCGATGGCAGATAGCGTCGGCAGTGCCAGCATAAAGAGTAGGTATAGATATTTCATAGCGCGTTACCAGTTTAGGTCTTCTTGTAATTGGGTCAACAATTTAGTTTTGGCGGGATCCTGCACCCATTGGGCCAGTAATCGCATGTAGATTTCGAGGCTGAAGGCGCCGCTGCCGGCATAGCAGGGGCTGAGGGCCATAGCCAGCTCGGGCGGCAAGGTGGCAGGGTGCAGTAGCATAGCCTGTAACAAGGGCGTAGGGGTTTGGGCAAAGGCCAGGAACAGCAGCAGGTTGATGCTGCCAGGGTATAATTTCCAGCGGTCGCCATCGGCAATGAGCTCGTAGAGCCCCAGTGGACGGGCGCCGGAGGCGTCGTCTTCAAAGCGGAATTTGACGAATGCGCGCCGGCTACCATCGGGCCAGTGAATGACCAACTTGTAGAGCAACCTGAACCGACTGGCAGAGGTGTCGCGGGAGGCAATGGCCGCGTAGTGCGACGCGGGCTTGGGCTGCACCTGGGCCATGCCGCCGTAGGTATGCAGGGAGTCCCAGGCGGCGCTGGTAGAACTCATCATCGACTCGAACACCTGCTCGGGGTAGGATAAATCAACGGATTCGGGGGTGCGAAAGCAGCCGACGATGGAGAGGCCCTCCGGGCCGTAGTCATGGGCGTAGGCCTGGCATACGGCAGAAATCTGGATGCTGAGGGGGATGGTTTCGCGGAAGTCGGCGGCTGACTGGGCTTGGGTATCAGGTATCGCAGCCCATAAGCAGCTCAATAGCAAGGGCAGATTGGCAGCGTGCTTCCAGCGTTGGTAGCCGTAGTAAATGAAGATGAGCAGGGCGGGGAGGAATAGTAGAAAAATATTGAAAAGGGCTCGTTTTGCGGCCTTATGAACATCCGGTCTATGGACGCCCTCTCCGAAACGGGCTACGGCGCGGCCTCGGTCAGTGTACCAGACTGGGATAATAGGAAGAGGTCCTTTTTCCAATGTGTCCGATAGCCTGCTATGTCTTAAATAAGCTCTTAATAAATCAATGTCTCCGAAAACTGCTCGCCTACCATCTTCTTGAATGTACCCTATTGCCCAACTATCTGTTCCTGCACCTATACGAGTAGATCGAACGTCAGTAATGACCATTTCCCCTGACCGATAAGTCCATGAGTCCGGTATAAAAATAAATACAATCGGGATGGAGGCAAACAGCCCAGCTGCGATGCTAAGTGCGGCGATGACGCCAAGACATGTTTTCATAATCCAATTGTATTCAGATTGTCTGCCCAATGGATACCCTGAGCGGCGAAACCAGCGGCTAAGGCGTAAGGCAGCAATAGAACAAGGCTGTCGTAGTAGCGCTTCCAGTGCTGGTAGCCGTAAAAGATCAGTAAAAGGAGGGCGGGGAGGAAGAAGAAGGAAAGCCGCTTTAGTGCCTTGATAATGTTTCTATTATCAGGGCGCGGTGAATTTTCTTCAAAACGGGACATAGCTCGCCCTCTATCGGTATACCAGACGGGAATAATCAGCGAGGAATCTGAGCTTAGCCTAGCCTTAAGTTGTTCATCACAAAAGCCAATGTAATTACATAGTTTATCCACATCTGCAAAGAAGGCACTCCTGCCATCCCCTTTGATGTAACCAATGGCAGAGGTATAGGTGACCGTTCTTCTAACCGATTTTATCCCGGTTACTACCATCTCTCCAGGGCGTATGGTTTGCATGTCTGGTATCTGTATTACCAGTATGGGGATGACTCCAAATAAGCCGAAGATAATGCCGATGATGGCAGCAATGATCAAGCATCCTTTCATAATTAGTTGTTTTCTTGATAGAGTGTAATCAATGGGATTTTTAGTATCAGTTTATTGGTCAAAGAATAAGAATAAGTAAAATTGAGTAAGTCAAATTTAAATTGAGAACGCGGCGCCAAAGTGATTTTCCCATAAAGACCTCCGTACAATGGCCCGGCATTAAATTCTCCGGTAAGATTGAGCGTTTCTTGACTAACATTCCATTCAACCTTACCCTTTAATTCTACCGGATAACTCAGATGAGCTGAGACGTCGACTGCTACATACCGGAGGTTTTCTTCATTAGAATCGAACAAAAACCCTGCGGTAACACCCCCATCCAATACCATTTCAAATGTATGGCCAGCCACCGTATAGCTTTTTAGGAAGAAAGGCTTTTCTTCTCCCAGCTCATATCCTAAGGAGACCCCTACATCAAATTTAAAAAAAGGACCCCATCTAAAAAGCCAACTGGTTTCACTTGCTGTAGGCGGAATCGTGCCGGATAAAGGAAAAGGAACCGGATAGCGGGGTGCCGTGAAGTGCATGGAGTCGGTTTCCAAAAACAAGCGGCCTGAAAGCGAGGTTTCTCTTTTGTTTAGATAGTACCACATTTCCTCATGTTCCGCATTAAATGTTGTAATGGTATTCCCGATGGAAATATCAGCAGAGAACTCCTTGTTTACATAGCGCTTTACGATATCCGTCAAGCCGTCTATATTGGGTTTTAGCCAGTTTCTCACAAATTTGACGAGGGCATGATCTATTTCTATCACCCGCCTATTCTCCTGCAAAAACGCCAAATACACCTTCCGTTTTTCTCCAAAAGCCTCTACTTCCACCTCCTCTATATTCATGCCCGCCTGCCCTGGCGGGAAGCTGTTGTTGAAGTATAGCTCTATCTCATCATGGCCGTTTTTGTTAGGGATATCAATACCATGAGCCGAAGATACCCATTTGGGATCGTCGTCGAGTTGGCCCGGCCCATAGTCCCAATAGTCTTCATCACCGCCCTCGCCTGCCAGCGATAAGTTTAATTTGACCCGCCTGTTGAACCTGTTGTTAAACTTCACTAAGTACAGGGTGTCTGCATCAGCGGTCGTCGAGCGCTTGTAGCGGCCATTTAGTCCATCCTCTGAGAAGGTCGTAGTAGCCGTAAGCGCATCAAGTGGGCGGGGACACCTCACCCTCACCCGAAACCACATCTCCGCTATCGTGCCGGCCTCCTGCGCGGGGCGCACAAAATTCACCCATATCGGTACTACCCCACAAGCGCCCGCGGCCTGCCAGTCGAGCGCCGGCGCCATGCCCGGCGTGAAGGTCACGGGCGGTATGATGGTATTGCCCCGCTGCGGAACGACGTTCAGCAGCCCCGAGCCCCGCAGCTCAAAAGGCACATGGTTGTTGAGAATTTCTATATGCACCGGCACAGGCGCGTGGGTCTCTACAATGGCCGGCGCATACACCGCCTGCAAGTTGATGGGCATCACATAGAGGGTAGTGGAGTCGCCGGCGCCATAGTGGGCCGTTAGGGCCGTGAAGTGCGTAAAATGGGTGCTATAAGGCCGCGCCCTCACCTCCAGCCCCTCCGTTGTCAGCAGCATCTGCCGGTAGTCGTGGCTTTCCGTCCAGGTTACCGGACTTATAGCGGCGGCATTTTTGGCGCTAAAAGTCAGCGTCCGGCTCTCGGGCGCCCAGGCGGCTATTTTTTCCTCCTGCTGGTAATTCATAAAAATCGTATCCCCATGAAAATACACCTGCCCCTCGTAGCGGATGGTACCCGTGACGGGATAGTCGGGGTCCTTCAGCACCTCGATGAGCTCATCCACGTACGCAGCCAAATAAGCGTCGTTTTGCGCCTGCCCCGACAAGACCTCCAACTCGGGCGCAGGAATCACCTGCTTTACCTTCATGCGGTCGAGGCGGCGGATGCCGGCCCCAAAGTGCAGGTACTTTTTGGTAGCCACTTCCTCCTCGCCGGCGGCGTCGAGGGTTACTACCGTAGCGTATACAATGTGGATGGTATTGCCCGCAGCAGGTACGGCGCTGAGTGCGTGGTGGATGGCCGTATTGAAGGCGGCCTTTTTTTCGGCGGCACTGGGCGCGCTAAACCCCTCCCCGGGGTTCGGGATGGCCGTAAACGGCAGCAACCGCGTAGCGTCGTACACGGCGTAGCGGTCGGCAATCGGGATAAAATTCAGCACATAGCTGATGCGCAGGTCGTAGTTGGGGAGTTCATTGGCCAGCCGATTAGCGGCGGCTTCTACGGCGGCGGGGCCGAGGTAGTCTCCTCCATTGATGAGGCGCACATGGGCTTGGGCCGTCAGTTGCACCGCCGGCAGCAGTAGCGCCAATAAGGACAATAACATAAAATCAACCTGTTTCATCATTAGCCGTAGCGCGTGGGATATCATAAATGGGTCGTTTTTAGAGAGAAATAAACATCCATCTGGCTCAAGAGCAGCCCGAAAACTCGCTCCTATTCAGGGCTACCGTCGTTTAGCTATCAGCCTTTTGTGATGTTGTTGTTCAGAGCGCGTCTATTGTCCCATTTTGTATTTTGTCAGGGCCAATGACCTTGCTTTCAAAGCAAAAATAATCATCGGCTACCAATATTCCAACCCATCGGCCGGAATTTTTTTGTGCCCGGAAATAGCCTGCCGTTCATCGCAATGCGTGTGGCCAATATGGGCGTAGTACGGGCTAAGAATAGGTTCCTCTTTGGGGCGTGCCCCCGGCCCCTCTTCAAACGGGTTGCATCAATAAAGGCTTTGCTCCAGAGGGGCCGGGGTCGCCGCGCCCTCGTTACACTCGGTCGGGTAAACGTCGTCCGCCCACGTCCTCACTACACTCGGCCGGGTAAATCTTATGGCCCTCCTTCACCCCGTGTAATATACGCTTCGCTATTCCACGGGGTAATCGGGCCATACCGCTTCCACCGCTCACGCGGGCGGGAGGGTAAAAATCAGGTTTTTCATAGGGTATATCAAGCGATTTATTGCATTTTTCAAATGAAAAAGTGGGCTATACTACATTTTTTCGTTTGAAAAATGCGACATTGTGCACCAAATGACCCGCGAATGAAAAGAGACCTATATGCAGCCTTGCTAGAATGGAAAAACGAACCCGCCCGTAAGCCCCTCATACTGCAAGGTGCGCGTCAGGTTGGTAAGACCTGGCTGATGAAGGAATTTGGAAAAAAGGAGTTTGCGCAGGTGGCCTATCTCAATTTTGAGAGTAGTGCGCGCCTACAAACCATGTTTGCCAACGATTTTGACATCCGCCGCATCCTGTCAGTGATAGAGATTGAAATCAATCAGCCCATACAAGCTGATAGGACGCTGATCATTCTGGATGAAATACAGGAAGCAGAAAAAGGGCTAACCGCGCTAAAATACTTTCAGGAGCAGGCCCCTGAGTACCACATCATAGCGGCGGGCTCGCTACTGGGGGTTGCTATGCAAAAAAGCGCATCTTTCCCCGTTGGGAAGGTCGATTTTTTACAGTTGTACCCGCTCAGCTTTTTTGAGTTTTTAGAAGCTATCGATCAATCGCTGCTCAGAGGGCATCTGGAAGCCAAAAACTGGCCTGTTATAGCGACCTTCCACGAAAAACTGGTGGAATACCTCCGCTTATACTATTTCGTAGGCGGCATGCCCGAAGCCGTCAAAACCTACCTGGAACAAGGCAACCTAAACACCGTGCGCACAGTGCAGGAAACCATACTGCGCGGCTACGAATACGACTTTAGCAAGCATACCTCCAGCCGGGAGGTACCCAAAATACGGCTGGTGTGGCAATCTATTATCAGCCAGTTGGCAAAAGAAAATCGCAAATTTATCTTCGGCCAGGTGCGGGAAGGCGCCAGGGCCAAAGACTTTGAAACTGCCATACAATGGCTTTCCGACGCTGGCCTGATTTTGAAGGTACATGCTGTGGAAAAAGCGGCCTTGCCACTGAACGCTTACCTAAACCTAGGTGCTTTTAAGCTGTTTTTGCTGGATGTGGGGCTGCTTAACGCCTTGGCAAAAAGCCCACCCACCACGCTACTGGAAAAAAACAGCATACTCACTGAGTTCAAAGGAGCCATGACCGAGCAGTTTGTGGCACAGCAACTCCATATTCTGCACCAGCCTTGTTATTGGACGGCATCCCGCGGTACTGCGGAAATAGACTTTGTTATCCAGTCTCAGCAACAAGTGCTTCCCATAGAGGTGAAAGCGGAAGAAAACCTAAAATCCAAAAGCTTGGGCATATTTGTAGAAAAATTTGCTTCCCCGCTAGCTATTCGCACCTCTATGAGCCCGCACCGCGAGCAAGGGTGGATGACAAATATTCCTCTCTACGCCATCAACACGGTCAGTTAGCTGCCTATTTCTGTTCACTGCTCGCTGTGTTTGGACCAGGGGGTGCAGCGGTATGGCGGCGCGCACAGCCGACCCCAAGGGAGGCTGTGCGCGCCGCCATAATAGCGGAACACCCGGCGCCGCGCAAGATGATGAAGGAGTAGATGCTATGCGGCGGGGCCCAAAAAAGAATCATCCGCAATGGCTGGGCGACAGATGGAGGGCGTCACTTTTGCTCATCATGCTGCTCTATCCATAAAGCCCTGCTTCCATCCATGCCTGAAAAAAAGTAAAGGTGGTCTACTGTTTTTTCTACGCTTACCGTAGCGGCTACCGCTATGGAAGGCAAGGGCAGGTCAATGGCCACTTGGCTGCGAAGCGCTAAGGGGCTGAGGAGTAGTAAGGCAATCGGTTTGATCATCAATTGTTCCAGTTGGGGTTATCGCAATATTTGGTTATCCGCGAGCTGCGTATAGCTCATCGTCCTGAAACCATGTCCAAACCAATCGGCCCAGCAAGGCTAAGTTTAAGCCATTGTCGTCGACTACCGCCGCTTTGAGGGCCAACAAGTCGGCATCGGCCTCGCTGAGGTAGCTGCCACCGTTCAGCAGCCGCACGGGCGACTGTGCCCTCAAGGCCGCCGCCGACAGCAGCGCCGCTCCAAACCATACCATCATCACCTGTCTTAGCGCAAAAGGCTTCATAAACCATTCATTTTTATAGTTCTCCAAGTCAGGGTTTACAAATCTTGGCCTGGAGGACGTATGGCTTCAAAAAATTCTAACCTTCCAAGCTCGGCCCACCGCTGCGCCCGGCCTTGGCAGTAGGGGGCGTCTGCTGGTTTGGGCGTGCCCCCGGCCCCTCCTCCAAGCCGCCTGCCCGAGCCTTGGCCGATATGTCGGGAGGGGCCGGGGTCGCGTCGTCCGCTCTTATGGCCCTCCTTCACCCCGTGGAATATACGCTTCGCTATTCCACGGGGTAAATCGGGCCATACCGCTTCCACCGCTCACGCGGGCGGACCGTTCCATCAACGTGCCCCCGGCCAAAAGAAGGACGGTTTTCCATAAAACTCGCGCTATTGATGCACCAAAAAGGTCACTTTTTGCACAAACAGCCCCCTCGCCTCCGCCACCAGCGCCCCAATGTCGAAGTCGGGCTCGCTATGCTCGTCCCACAACACCTGCACCTGAGCATGGATGGGGGTATACACATCGGTATCGCCGCTGCGCAGGGGCAAGGCAAAGGTCTTGAGATCGCCTCGGTCGGGCAGCGCCCCCGAAGCTGTCGTGAAGATGTCCTCTACCACCAGCGCCAAGGCGCCGGCGCGCACAGGCCCGGCCCGCTCGCCCAACGCCAGCAGAGGGCTGTCGCCATCCCCGCTGCCGGGCTGTACATCCAGCGCCTCGGCCTCGTAGTCGGGCGCAGGGTCAGCGCCAGAAGAGAGGGGCGGATAGCGCTCGTCGAACAAGCGTCGGGCCGCTTCGTATTCGGTATAAGCCGGCGGAAGCTGCGGCGCATGCTCGGCGCTCAGCTCGTCAAGGGCCATGCGCAGTATATCCAAGGTCATCGACTCCACAATCAGGGTATCCAAAGCGGCGATCACCGAGTCGAGGTCGTCGTTGATGTGGCTCATCAGCGAGTCTAACATCTGTTCGCAGATGGCGTAGTTGGGCTCGGGCAGTTGGTCCTGCTCGGCATAACAATCCAGCACGCCCTGTATCTCGTCCTGCAAAACCTCGGGCAGGTAGTCCGAACAGCAGTTCGAGAGGCTGTCCAAGAGCCGGAGCTGGTCGTCCTGTAGGGAGGCGTCCAACATCTGTAGCAGGCTCATGGCCCCCAGCAGTAGCGAGTCGGCCCAGGCGGGTAGCACTTCCACGCCGGCGCCCGTCACCTCCATATAGCCGCCCACCATGCGGTATTCGTCGTTCACAAAGATGTTGTTGAAAGCCAACTCCACCCGCGCCTTTTTGAAAAAGGGGATATCGATGTTGCCCGTACCGGAAAAGTAGCCGCCCCCGCCGCTGACCTCCTCTACGGCCACCCAAAAGTCGAAGGCAAAGAGGGTGTCCCCGGGTAGCAGCTCGGCCAGAGGCGTCTGGTTCGACAGGTCTGCCGAGGACGCAGCGCCACAGGCATACGTCCCCATCGATAAGGGCTGCCGCCGCACCATAAAGCTGTCGGGGGCCGCTGCCGCCGTCCCGTCGCCGCCCCGGCATATTTCGGCAATCTGGTAGTCGTATACCTGCTGGGTCAGTAGCGGACTCAGCTCTACCCAGGCCTCGGCAGTGGTTTCCGACTGCCAGACCCCGGCCGCTTCGGCCGCCAAGCGGTATTTTACTTCATAGGTGTTGGGACCCGGGCTGGGCCGCCAGCTCAGGCGTATGGCCGAGTTGCTGATCGGCGTTTCGAGGATGTCTGCGGGCGCCGCGCACGCATCGGTGCGGAAATAATACCAGGGGCTGTAGGAGGTCCAGCCAAAGTTGTCGCAGCGGGTTTTTACCCGGAATCGGTATTCCGTATCGGAGGTCAGGCCGGCAAAGTTGGCCATCGGCTCGCGGGTGTGCAGGCTGTCGGTATAAAACCCGCTGCTGCGGCCGTCGCCCGTCCCGACCCTATCAGTCGGCGCCTGCTCCAAGGCTACAAAATAGGCGGCATCAAAGGCATTGGCCCCACGCCAGTACAATCGGGCCGAGGCAGGGTATGCCTCCGCCACGCCCAAGCTGTCGGGGGGCTGGCAGTCGGCTAAGGTTCGAAAGTCTAAAGGCGGCCCGTAGGGCGTCCAGTTGCCGTTGGGGCATTGCCCCCTAAGGGCCATTCGATAGGGCGTATCGGGGCTAAGGCCGCTAAAAGAGCGAACCGCCTCTGGCGTCACCGACCGCTGCCCGCCTGCAAACGGATCGGGGGCCGGGCCTCCGCTGCCGCCTGTGCGTCCTTCCGCCGCCACGGCGCCGCTACCGGCTACCAGTACAGTCTCCCACAGCGTTATATCGCCGGCCGGCGCCCATTGCATCGCTGCATGTCGGGCGGCTATGGCTGTCAGTACTGGCGCCTCCGGCGCCGCGCAACGCGCCGGCGTACGGAAAGCCAAGGTATCGGAGAAGACCGAAAATTGCCCCGAGGCGCACTGGCAGGCTGCGGCCGCTTCGTAGGCCGTATAGGCCGATAAGCCCGCCAGCGCAGCGGTAGCGGTCTGGGTATCTATATAGGTCCAGTCGGCTGCCCCTCGCCGGCGATAGGCCAGCCGATAGCCCTGCAACCGCTCATTGGCCGAAGTCCAGGTCAGCAGGGCCGAATCGGCCGTCGGCGCTTCTGCCGCTAAGTGGGCGGGCGGAGCGCAGCGCAGGGTAAACTCCTGCACCGGCGTCCAGGCGCTGCTGCGTTCGCCGCATTGCGCCTGTAGCTGATATTGATATACCGCCCCTCCCGATAGCCGGGTCAGCGCGGCAAAAGTCGTATCCGACACGGTCCACTGCCAGGCGGGCAGCGTCAGCGCCGACCGCTTTTCGCGATAGCGCACCCGGATTTCCGCTCGGCCGCCCGACGGCTGCCAGCGCAAGCGGGCATGGGTTTCGCCCAGCGGATCGGGCGCCAGCGCTACCGGGGGATCGCAAGCTGCCGGTGTAACAAAATTCAGCACCGGCGTATAGTCCGACCAAACGCCCCTGCTACACCAGTAGCGCAGGCGCAAGGCATAAGCCGCGCCGGGCTGTAAGTCGGTTAGCGTCGCCATAGGCGTCGTCGTCGGCGGATGTGCCGTCCAGTCCGACCCCTCTGCGCGCCTGTACTCAAAGTGATACCGTAGGGCATTGGCCTGAGGGGGCCCCTTCACCGCAGCCGTCGTAGCCGCGAGGTCAAGGAGCTGAAGGCTGTCAGAAAGGTGGCAGGCCAAGCAGAAGGGCGTAGCCTCCGACCACTCCGACCACAAATCATCGGCGCACTGCCGCCGCCATTGCACTACATAGGTGCTTTGCGCGTTCAATCCGGCCAACTCGGCAGCCAACTGCGGCGAAAGCCCATAATCGGCGGGCTCAAAGACCGCAAAAAGCCCCGGCGCCAGCTCGCTCCAGTCCGCTGCGGCTAAGGGCTTGCTGCGCCACTGCACAGGGGTGTCTTCATCGCCCGACCGACTCAGCAACGCCGCGGCTGCCTTTAGGTCTGTAACTGCCGCCGGGGCCGGGGCCTCGCATCCGGCATCGCCGGCCGGCCGGCCGTCGCGCAGATAAAAAGCATAGACATCGCTCCAGCCGCCGTTTAGGAAAACGGCCTGCCCCAGCGGGTCGTCGGCTTTCACCCGCACCAAGTAGCGCACATTGGGCCTAAAGATCGGCGCTGCCTGGGTGGCCCAGTAAAACGGCGTCATGCTGCTTACCTTCAGCAAAGGCTGAGTACTGGCAATCACTATATTGTCGGCCATGCCTTCAAGGTTGTGCTCATACACCTCCAAGGTGTAGCGCGCCGCCAAGCCGGCATGCTGAGGCTGCCATTGAAAAACCAACTGCTGGGGAAAGGCATAATCGACATCGCCCACCGGCGTCAACAGCATTGGCGGCCGATGCAGCAGCAGATAACCCTGAGCGCATCCGGTATTCGATACCGGCGGATCGTTGAAGCGGTTGTAATCGTACACCTCCACGCATAGCGATACCGGCCCTTCGGGCAGCGCCCCGCCGCCGGCCTGTAGGTTGGCTAAACTTTGGCCGCCAAAAAGCAGGTTCTCCGGGCGAAAGTATTCCCGCAATTGGGCCCCCGTGAGCACCACCGGCACATTGCGCTGCAAACGGATGGGAAAGGTAATAAAGCCCGCATTTGAGCGCAGGCTAAAGCCCGTACCCGATAGGTTGATCTTCAGCAGGGCCTGGTATTCCGGCCGGGCGTCGGTGCTCAGCAAGGTGATGATCACCCGCCCGGGGTCGTCGTAGGCTTCTAGGTACGGACTAAATTGCGTAACCTGCACAATGGCCGTCACCGGATAGTTTTGGGCGCCCAGCGCCAGCGCGCTGCACAAGGCCAGCCCCAATAATAGTTTTTTCATGCGTTGGCGCGTTTTCATTCTACAATCACATCTATGGGCGCCGAAAAAGGCGAGGTCTTGCCATCGGCTAAGTAAGCCCGCAGCACATAGCGATACGTCTCGCCCCGCCTCAGGTTCTCATCGGTATACGCCTGTAGGCCGCCGGGGAGTATTTTCAGCAGACTCAGGGGAGCGTTGCCCTGGGCGCGGTACAGGTAATACGATTGGGCATCGAGTCCATACTGCCAGTGCAACGCTACGGCGCGAGCCTCGGCATTGGTCGTTGCCGCAAAAGATTCAATCTGCCCCCGCAATCCGTAGTCCTTAAGCCGCATGCTCACCGGCTGCGACAACTCCGATACTAACCCGTCGTCGTCTATGGCCTGGGCGGCATACTGGTAGGCTTTGCCCGTCTCTACAAGGGTGTCGGTATAGTCTGCCACGAAGTCGGGCGCGTCAAAAGCCAGCAGCAACGTCCACGCGTCGGCCTCATTCAGCACCCTGCGGTAGATCCGATAGGCGGCTACATCCGGCGAGGGGCTGCGCGTCCAGTGCAATTGTATCGCCCGGTCGGTACTCCGAATAGCGGTAATGCGCCCCGCCGCCGGCGGAAAGCGATCCGGCTTTTTTAGGGCCAGCAGCGGGCTAAAGTCCGAGCCATTGCCCCGGCTGTCTACGCTGCGCAGCCGGTAGTACACCCATTCATTGCCCGTCTCCATATTAACCGTATCCACATGGGCGGGTCCGGCTAAAGGCTCAGGCGTGATCATCGCCAATTCTCCGCGCTCAAAGTAGCCCTTGAAAAGGTAGTAGCCGGCCAAGTCTTCCTCTTCGCTCACGGCCCAGCTCAGGTGGGCCAGCCCCGTGCTGTCGATGTAGCCCGTAAACCGGGCCGGCACGGCAGGCGGCTCGTCGTCGTACATCATCACCAAACTCTCGAAACTGCTTAGCACCGTGCCCAACTTAGATACGGCCTGCACCCTGAAGAAGTTGGATCGAAACGGCATCCATAAACTCGCCTCGCGGGCCGTCGGCTCAATGCCATCCAGCGCTATGCGGTAGTTGCCGCCGGCCGTATCTGCTACCACTATCCGGAATCCGGCCAACAAAGGCTCGTAGCCCGGGTCGTAAGCCCATTCGATATGGGCGTAGTTGCTATCGGTTTGCGTCGTTTTCAGCAGCAGCGGACTCAGCGTAATGTCTTCGCGCCCAACCCGCGACACCTCGCTGAAATTTTGGCTCCAGCCGCCTAAGTAGTCGGCGCCCCGCAATCGGTAGCGGATGTCGGCAGACGCATCGGGTAGGGGGTCGTTGTGGTAGGCATAGCGAGCGGCCTCCCCGGCAGCGGCCCGAGTCAGGCTATCGGTCTGGCTCACCAAAGGCAGCGCAAATACCGGCGTCCACTCCCGGCCGCCATCAGCCGAGCGGTCGAGCCCCCAGCCAAAAAAATCAGCTTCAAAGCCGTCGGTGCGCCATTTCAGCTCTGCATAGCTGCCCTTATAGCGGGCTTCCAACTCCGGCGTCGCCGGAGGTTGATAAGCCTCCGCATCGATGTCAAAAAACAGGGTATCCCCCATCGGCCCCGGAAACAGCCGCAGGGCATAGCGCTTCACGTCAGGGTCCAACGGACGGCTAAACCCCATGCCCGAGCGCGCAATCGCCGCCCAGGAATAGTTCAGCGCGTAATTGCTCACCCCAGCCCGATGATGCCAGGCCTCCGCCTCGGTATCGCCGTACTCGGGCGCCAGAAACGATTCGTTCAGCAGGGCGGCATCCAAACTTTCAGCATGTACGGCGGCCAGCGCAATGCTATCCCATGCGCCGGCGCTCAGCGCGGCCCGCCATTCGGTATAGCCTAAGGGCTGCATCTGTTGCTGCCACAGCAGCCGGAAGTCGGGCGCCGCCCAATCGCCGGCCATGCCGTATAGGGCTGCCGTCAGCTTGCCCGCAATGGCGTGTCGGAAATGCTCGACATCCCCGGGCGCCCAGCGCACCCACAACTGGTTGTCGGCAATTTTATAGTAAAACGTATACGGAGCCGCCTCAGCCGCGCGCGGCTGAGCGCCCACGCGCGCCGTTGCGCCCAGCATCAGACTCAAGGTCAGTATCCACCGGTAAGGTTGCATGGCGTTTGGGTTTAATGTTGATAAGGAGCGCCGCATTCTTCCCCTACGTCGAGCTTGGCGCGCACGTCGAAAGGGCCAATCCGGACCACTAAATTCAAACTCAGGAAAGTGGGCTTGGGCAAGTCGGCCTGAGCTAAGATGCCCGCGCCTAAGTTGATGCCAATGCCCCGGTAAGTAGCCTGCCCCTGGATGTAAGCCCATATCCGCCCCGTAGCGCGCCAGCCTTTATGTCCGTGGGGCGAGTCGCCGGAGAGCGAGCAGTAAGTATCGGAATCATAGCGCAGCAGCGACACGTCGAAGCCGGCGCCTACCTCGGCCCGCACGCAATTCCGATCATAGTTGCCGCCGGGGCGTATGCGCTTGTCGATGCGTGCAAACACAAAAGCCCCGAATGCAAAGCCCGTGCCCGCCGCCGCCCGGCCGCCTAAGCTTGCCCGGTTGTTGGCCGTAGCCGAGGTGACGCCAAAGTACGCCGCCGCCGCTTCATGCAGGGGCGGCGGCCCTGGCAGGTCGTTGCCCGTGAGAAAGTAGGCGCCTGCGCCGGCCGTAATGCCCTCGCCGAAGTTGAGGGTCACCTGCACCGGCGGCAGCACGGCCCCATCGCTGGCTATGATGGTATTGCTGCTGTAGCCGCCCACGTAGATGTGCCAGCGCCGCTGGGGCCTGCTCGCCAGCAGGTCTACGCCGCCGTCGCCTATCACCATGCCCTGAGCCGCCATAATTTTGGCCCTGAAAGTGCCCTGAAACTCAAAGCCCTGCTCGAAGTTCAGGCGCAGAAATACGGTGGCCAATATCTGATTGTTGGGCGCATTGGAGGCATTGGCGTCTTGGCTGCGCACCAACTCGCGGTTTTTATACAAATCGCTTACGCGGTCGCCCATAGTGCTGCTCAACTGGGTGGCGGCGGTATTGATTTCGCCTGTAGCCGCGCACATGATCTCCGCCCGCCCATAAAAGGCGATCTCCTGCAGCCCTGTGCCCGCAAACACCAGTTCCAGCGTAGCCACCCCGTCTAAGGTCTGGCCCACCGGCGAAGTCAGGGCCACCGACGCCTTAAGCCCAAGGGTTATAGTCGCGTCGGGCACGTATTTTACCCCCGAGCTGGTCACCCCGGCTTCGCCCACCGCCGAGGGGTCCATGCCCGCCATTTTCATGTGGTAGTACGCCCCGCCGCCAAAGCCGTTGATGCTCAGCACGCCAGGCACGATGGGAATGCCTATGGCCGCCGTCTCCAACAAGCCGTCGACATACCAATAGCGAAAATCCGTGCGCCCGAAGATGGCGTTCAGTTCTAAGTTAAACACCTCCGGCTCCCCCACCGCCACCGCCAGCGCCCCCTGAAATCCGCGCTGATACACCGGATGATTGTCGAAGACATGGGCATAGCCCCGGATGTGCAGGGCGGGCAGGCGGATGTTGACGTAGATGCTGCCGATGTTCATGCCGGCGTTTTTCCACTGCTGCCGGCCCCCGTCTTGCTCGAAGGCGGCCAATATGCCCACCTCGGTGCTTACGGCAAAGCCCTGCTCGGCCTCCTCCATGAGGTTGAGGTCTATGTCGAAGCTCAGGCGCACCCGCCCGCCGGGGGCCGCCGACAGCCGGGGGTCGGCTATGGGCAGAGGGTAGCCCAGCAGGCTCAGCTCGCTCTCTAAGCTCAGGTAGCCGCCCGGCGCCAGCCCCAGGCGCACGCCCCGGGTGGCTACGCCTAACCCATGAAAATTGAGGCGGGCCGCATGGAAGCTCAGGCTGCCCGCCTCGGCCGCGCTGTCGTCGCCGCCGGCGGGGGTGCTCGTCTTGCCCTTCACCTCAGCATAGCCGTACAGCACCGCCATCGCCTCAAAGCGCCGCTGCCGCACGCCCACCCGCAGGTAGGAGCCCTCCAACAGGCCCACCGAGGCCATCTTAAAGGCCGGAAATACACAGTCTTGGGCCAGGGTTACCTCAAAGGCGTAGGCCCGCTCGGGGATGTTGATAAAAGCCGTATACCCAAACGACTGCCCCTCCTTGTGCAGGGGCGTGGCCACCGAGCCGCTGAAGCCAAAGCCCGTCACCTGGCTGCACAGCAGCTCTATGGCCAAGGCGTCTACCGAGAAGGGCCAGCCGTCCATGCTGCCCTCGCTCATCGGCAGCACATTTTCGGCATACAGCGAGCCGCTCAGCCCCTGGGCGTCGATGAGCAGGTTGTGGGCCCCCACCCGCACCCGGCAGTCGGGCGGCGGCGGGGCCTCCCGCAGGGGAGCGCCGCCATGCCCATAGGCGTAGGCGCCGGCCTCGTCGAGCAGCAGCAGGCCCAGCCCGCCGCTGCCGCCGGGCGTGCCGCCCGCTTCGCAGCCGGGCCGGCTAAACGGCAGGGGCAGGGCTACCTCTACCTGCCTGATGAACACCCCCCGCCACAGGCCGGGGCAGCCGGGCAGCAGCGCGCGCTCGGCATAGCCCTCCGGGAACGCCATCGCGGGGCTGTTGCGAAAATCGCTGAAGTCGAACACCGCCGTCGACAGGTGGAAGGCTACATCCGGGAAGTCGGTAGGCGCAAAGTGGGGCAGGCTCAGCTCCACCAGCAGGTTTTGCCAGTCGTCTACCACCGTCTGCACCCGGCCCTGCACCCGGCCCGAGGGGCGGGGCTGCGACTGCTCGTCGACGGGCACAATCCAGTCGCGACTAAACAACACATCGGCCTCCACGCCCAGCTCCACAAAGCCGTTGCAGTCGATCACCACGTACGTGCCCCCCGAGGTAGCCGCCGTAGATGGCCGCCCCCGCAGGATGAACGCAAACTTGGCCGCATTGCCCGTGCCTATGGGCACATTGCCGTACAGGCCCAACTCCAGGGGGCCCACTATGCCGCCGTCGTGCGACACGCGCAGGGCGGGCGTGCCAAAATACAGCTCCACCGGCCCTAAGCCGTCGGCGCGCTGCTGCGGCAGTTTTATCTGCACCACTACGGCCAGCTCGGCATAGTCGGGGTACAGCCGCAAATGGTCAAAAACGATGTGTATGGGCACATTGCTGATGGTGTCGCCATGCACCGAGGGGAAACGCAGCCAGGCCAGCGAGTCGAGCCGCCGGATGAAGTTGCCGGCGCTGAGGGCGCGGCCCACTAAGTCGCGGGCATTTTGCACGCTCTCGAGCTCGTCGTTGACGGCCTCTATCTCCTGCTGCACCTGTATGAGGTCGTCGGTAGTGGCCGTATGGCCCAGCGAATCGGGGCCGCCCGCCCAGGCCGCCGCCGGCCACAGGCACATCAGCAGTAAAATGGCCCGTGCAGGGGCCGCAAGGGGCAGGAAGAGCGCCTTCCTGAGCCGTAGCGCGTGGGGTTTCATCGTTCAGGTCTTTAAGATACAGAGAAAAAACGCACATCTGCCGGCGCTATGCCGCCCCGCGCGCCTGCCGTTGCGCAAGCCCGCCGCTTTCATTCCGCCTGTGCTGTTGTGATATCAGAGCGCGCGCTCCGGCCTTTTTATGGTTGTTTGTATGGCCCAAAGCCTCGCTTTCCCTACAAAAATAGCCCTTTTTGTCAAGTTGCCAAACCTGAGCCCCATTTTTTTTCTACCCCCCGCCTCCGCGCAGCCATTGGCGGGCTTCGCAGCGGGTCTTTTTTTGGGGGGCGCCCCCGCGCGCAAACGGGTAGGCGGCGCCCGCGGGCGCTGTGGGCGGGTTGGGCGCGCGGGGTCAGGCTGTCCGCTCTTATGGCCTCCCTTAGGGTCGGCCATACCGCTGCCATCCTTCGCCCGGGCTGCCGCAGCGGCTTGGGGCGCTCCCCGATCCGGAGGGTTGGCGATCCCCGAGCTTCTTATGCAGAAGGTAGGGGGATTGATCTTTGGGATTCTGCCCGGCGCAAGAAGATCGGGGAGCGGCGGACAGCGATTTATGGTTTTCCAAGTCAGGATGCACAAATTTTGGCTTGGAGAACTATATGCAATAGGCAAGGTGGGCAAAGCGGGATATGAACGCTATAAAACCCGCAATGCCGGTTTTGTATTGCCGGCATTGCGTCAATACCACCAGCGCCGGGGGTATTAACGCAAGTGAGGTAATAGAAAGGGTTGTGGGAAGTATGGGTTTTTGGAGAAAAAAATTAAAAAAATGAGAAATTTTCTCAAAAACAAGTGTTTTTCAATGAATAAGCCTATCTTTGAGAAAAATTCTCAAATGTTATGCTTTTTAGCTTCACCATCGGCAACTTCAGATCCTTTTCCGAGCGAAAGACGCTTAGCATGGAGCCTGCATCAATTTCTGACCATCCACAGAATATAATCAAAAAGGCTCAATATAGTTATCTCTCCTCCGCCGTTATTTATGGCGCTAATGCCTCGGGTAAATCCAATTTGCTTAGAGGCTTGAATATGATGAAGAGGATTGTTGTTGAAAATTTCGACAAGCGCTCCGTTAGCGAACTCCCGTTCGACCCATTCTTGCTAAACTCAAAATCTTCAAATGAGCCTACTTTTTATGAAGTTGTTTTTGGGATAGACAATACTAAATACCGATATGGATTCGAAACAGACAAGACTTCAATTCATGCAGAATGGCTTTTTGCCGCAGAGAAGAAAAAATCTGAAAAACCTCTTTTTTTAAGAATTCCCGAAGGAATTGAAGTAATGCGAAATTTTCCGGAGGGTAAAGATTTAGAAGAAAAGACAAGAGAGAATGCTCTCTTCTTAACCGTAGTTGACCAATTTAATGGTCATATTGCATCAGGAATAATGAAATGGTTTCGCAATTTTAATATAATTTCCGGCTTGAGCCATGATAGCTATCGGGGTATCACCTTTGCAATGCTGGATAAGCCCGACTTAAATGAATTATTAACTAATTTTTTTATTGACATTGACTTGGGTTTTGATAAGATCAATGTGGAAAAGAAAGAATTTAACCCCAATGAACTGCCTACTGATGTTCCGGAAGACATACTCAAGCAACTAATCTCCGACTTAGAGGGTAAAACACGGGTAAACCTCCGTACTACGCACAAAGTATTTGATGAAAATGAAAATTTCGTTAACGAAATTGAATTTGATGCACGCAGACAAGAAAGTGCGGGTACAAATAAAATTATTGATCTATCCGGGCCTATTTTTGATACGCTTCAAGAGGGCGGAGTACTCGCAGTTGATGAATTGGATGCTAAACTTCATCCACTTTTGACACTATCAATCGTTAGGCTTTTTCAGAACCATGAAACCAATAAAAATGGAGCGCAATTAATTTTCGCCACACATGATACCAATATTTTAAGTATGTGTAACCTAAGGCGGGATCAAATTTATTTTGTTGAAAAGAACAGAGTAGGCGCATCAGATTTATATTCCCTTGTAGAATATAATAAGGATGGTAAAGTCCGAAAGGATCGGTCGTTTGAGAAAGATTACATCAACGGCCGTTATGGCGCAATCCCATACTTTGGCGACTTCAATAAACGCTCTGAGCAATGGCAAGGAAAATAAAGATAGATAACGCTGTTTTAAAAAGGTTTGCACGGGAAAATCAAAAACGAAAAGTAGGCGGAATTCCTAAACGGGAATACTATCTCATCGTTTGCGAAGGTGAAAAAACTGAACCTAATTATTTCAAATCATTAAAGAAAAAACTACCGAAAGGGGTTGTGGATTATATCGAAATAGAAGGAGAGGGCAAGAATACGTTAACCTTGATAGAAGAAGTAAATAAAATAAGAGACCGTAAAGAGAAAGGCATGGGCGGCAGGGAATTTGACCATGTTTGGGCTGTTTTTGACAGAGACAGTTTTCCCGAAGCTAATTTTGATAATGCAATAAATAAAGGCGAACAACAAAAGCGGAAAATAAACTGTGCTTGGTCCAACGAGGCTTTTGAATTATGGTATTTGTTGCATTTAGAATTTGTAAATGCAGCAATGACAAGAGAGGACTATAAACCCCGGATTGAGTACTGGCTTACCCAACGCATTGGCCAACCATTCATATATGTAAAAAATCGCATGGATATGTACGATATTTTACAAAAATTTGGAAACGAAGGACAGGCAATAGAATGGGCAAAATCCTTAGATGGCCGATATACGGACTTTAGGTTTCATACCCATAACCCAAATACAAAGTTATACATGCTCATAAGTCAACTCAATAAATTAAAGCAACAGTAACCCGAGCACAACAAATGTGCAGGAATGCCTCGTAAGCGGCCGAGTTCATTCCCTGGTAGGATGGAGCAGTGGCGGCTTTGTGATTAGGGCGATCCCCGAGCTTCTTATGCAGAAGGCAGGGGGATTGATCTTTGGGATTCTGCCCGGCGCAAGAAGATCGGGAGCGGCGGACAGCTCTTGGCTAAGTCTGCCGGGCCATAAAAAATGAGCACCCGCTTGTACGCTTGCGCAAAAAATAATTATCTTCGCGTCGTTCATGCATATTGCGCCTTTTTATACCTTGTTGTTGGATTTATGCAATAGGCAAGGTGGGCAAAGCAGATATGAACGCTACAAAACCCGCATTGCGGGTTTTGTATTGCCGGCATTGCGTCAATACCACCAGCGCCGGGGGTATTAGCGCAAGTGAGGTAATAGGAGGAATTGCGCTAAACATGAGTTGGCTACAATCAAAAACAAAAAAAATTAAAACAGAATGGATATTTTTAATGGAAATCGAAAGCTTGAAGAAGCAGTAATGTATTCAATTGACTGGGGAGTCTTTCTTCGTCATAATTTGGACGGACCAATTGCACCGTTCATGTATTTATTCAATGGAGAAGAAAAGCAAACAAGAGTATTAATGACAGACGGAGACCCTGTTGAATATGCAAAAAGAGTTTTGGCAAAAGAAGAAAAACCTTTTCAACAATTTGTAATTGGGATGGAAGGCTATCTTCGAGATGAGAACAATGAAAGAGTAGATTCGATTATTGTTCAAGGATTCGATAAGACCCAAGAAAAAGGAGTTGCGTTGGGACAAATGTTTGAACCAAAAGAAAAAAATGGAACATTCAAAAAAATTGAAAAAGTAATATTTTTAGGTAGCCCAGAATTGCCTTTGGGAATTGAAAAGTTGGATAACCCCAACTATTCGGTCGAAGAAATCGGATTTAATGCAATGGCTTTGAAATTTGGCGAATTGACCCAATACCTTGCATTCTTCACACATGCAAATCCTTCCGTAATTGCAAATACAATGAAAAGATTTCTACGTTCAAAGATAATGGATAGCAATGCTGATTCATTAAGCGGAAGATTTGAATTACAGGTAACCCCTGGAATGATAAATTATGATGATTTCTTGAAGTTTTTAGTTTTGAATGCCGTGGAAGAAGAAAGAAAATCACCTCACGGAATTGAATGGGAAAAAAGAACAGGGAGACAAATTCTACTAAATGTAAAACATGGAGATAAAGAATATTTGACCGAATTTGAAAATAAGAAGAAAGAATCAAATGAAAAACCGAAATCAGAAGAATTGAAAAACGAAGAGGCAAAATATTCTTCATTTACCGTTGAAGAATTGAACAATGAATATAATCGGATAATTTCAATTCCTAATGCGAGAACGAATATTTCAGCATTAACTGATATGACTGAACTAATGTCTGAATACGAAAAAAGAGGTTTAGAAATGCCGAATAAAAAATCAGTATCTAAACCAAAGAAGCAGGATAAACCATGGTGGAAATTTTGGTAAATAGAAAAAGAAGACTGTGGTGAACAAAGGCTAAAACGTTCATAGCCAGCAAAAGCTGGCTACGCCGTTTAGCCTAAACGTCCAAGCCTACCAAATCCGGGAAAAGCTGCAATCGCCGGATTTACCCAGTACCGTCAGCTATCTGAATTTTTTAGTCGAAAAACTCGGCGAAGCCCGGTTCCAACAAATCCTCCAACAACAAAATCCATAAAGCATGTCGGAAGCACCAGACCTACCCAAAATCATCGCCGCTGAAAAAGCCAGCGAAGCCGATCAGTCCTGGGTCAAGTACCAGCGGGAGGTACGGCAGAAAACGCCGGAGCGTATAGAGGATACTGCCGAGTTTATTTTTCGGTAGGCAAGCCCATTTTTTTACCCCGGCACAATTTTACCCCAAAAAGCCTTATTATTGCGATAGAATAGACTGGTTCGTAGGTCGTGAACGAGCGAACAAGTCTTAATAAAACCCCCTACCCATGCGTCGTGAAAAACACATCATCCAATGGCCCTGCGAGCGGGCCAAACAATTTCCCATCGTGCTGGAGTACGATGAAACCAAGAGCGATGGGCCCAAAACCCAGGAGCTGGAATGCCCCTTCTGCCAAACCATGCTCAGCATCAAACTGCCGGGTACGGTGCAGCCCAATGAGCTGATTCTCCGGGGAACCAAAAAAGCAGACTAAAAACCCAAAACCCAAAACCATGCTCAACTTCAGCACCATCGCCCTGAGCCTCACCGATGAGCAGCAGCAGGGATTGCGCGGCCATTATGGGCGCATGCTTCAGCAGTTGGAAGACGGCCGCCCGCTCAGTCCGCAGCTTGTAGAGGGCCTGCGCCAGGCCATGCGCCAGGCCTTGGAGGCCCAGCCCGGCTTACTGGAGCTGATTGCGGCCGGCCGCACCCAGCACCAGCTCGTGCAACTTACCCACGCAGATAATACGCTGCTCAACCTGCCCTGGCGGCTGGCCTTAGAGGACGTGCCCCACCTCTACCTCAGCAAGGGGCTGCCCACCGCCCAGCGGAACGAGCGGGCCCTGCAAAACCCCCTGCCCCTCAAGGTGCTGGTGATGATCTCCGCCCCGGAGGACACCCACGCCCGCCTTTCGTACGAGGAGGAGGAAGACCGCATCATCCAGGCCTTTGGGCCGCTGTACGAGCACGGGCAGGTGCAGGTGGACTTCACCGAGGACGGCGCCCTCTCCAGCCTACAACGCAAGCTCAAAGACAACCACTACCACATCCTGCACTTCAGCGGGCATGGCAGCTTCCGCGACGGGCAGGGCTGGTTGGAATTGGAAGACGAGCTGCGCATGGAAAAGCAATTAGTCTCCGCCGCCGACTTTGCGGCCGCCCTCCTTGCCAAGCCGGAGCACTGCCCGGCTTTGGTGCTGCTGTCTTCCTGCCAGACGGCCCAGGGGGGCGCTAAGGAGGAGACCTTCCAGGGCGTGAGCAACCAACTGCTGGAGATTGGCGTCCCCGCCGTAGTGGCCATGGGGCTAAGCATCAGCGACTACTTTGCCACCGAGTTTGCGGGCAAGCTGTACCAGGAACTGGCCGAGCGAGAGCCGCTGCACCGCGCCTTCCAAAGCGCCATAAACCACATCCGGCAGGAAGAGGCCCGGCTATACCCCCAGCACCTGCCCGCGCAATGGATGATCCCGCAGCTCTACACCAACGGCAGCCTCAGCGAGCTGGTGGACTGGGAGGCGGATTTTAAACCCCTGAGCTTCCAGAACTACAAGTTCATCACCGGGCAGCACGCTCTGCTGCTCCGGCGGCATGAGGGCTACCAATTTTTGGGGCGGCGCAAGGAGCGCAAGCAAGCCCTGCCCGGCTTAGCCAACCTACAGCCCATACTGCTGCGCGGGCAGGGGGGCGTGGGCAAGACCGCCTTGGCCGAGCACCTGGCACACCGCTTGGCCTTGCAAGACGGCCGCCTGCACCCCTTCGTCTTCAACGAGACCACCGCCCGGCTGGAGGATGTGTGCAAAGCCCTGCAAGCCTATCTGCGCACCACGCACAAGCGCCTGCTGATTGAAGCGGAGACCCGGAAGTACTCCGATAAAGCTATGGAGCAGTTTTTGTTCCTGCTACAGGAGGTGCTGCAAGTGTGCAATCCCTGCTTTGTCTTCGACAACTTAGAGAGCTTCCAAAGCGAGCCGGGCGGCCCCTTTGCCCCGGAGCACAGCGATACACAGGAGGTCATCGACTTCCTCTACCAAAACCGCCTCTGCCCCCTGCTGCTCACGGGCCGCTACCCGCTACCCGACTTCCCGGAGGCCCGGGAGATAGACCTCAATCAGGTGCGCTTTGCGGACTTTCTGAAGAAGTGCGGGCAATTGGGCTTAGACCAACTGATGGACAAAACCGCCGAGCCCGTACTCAAAAAGACGGCGCCTTCGAGCTTCCGGGCGCTGGCCGAGCAGTTGCACCAGTGCTTTGGCGGCAACTACCGCGCCTTAGAGTTTTTCGACCGGCTCTACCGACAGCAACAGGGGCAGGCGCAGCGCACCCTCGCCACCCTGCACGACTACCTGCAGGCGCACCAAGGCGAGGTGCTGCACCAGATGAGCGAAAACTTAGTCTTCAACCAACTGCTGGCCCTGCTCAGCGAGGAGGAGCGCTGCTGCCTCGGACTGATGTACCCCTTCCGCCGCCCGGTGCTGCCCTTAGCCATCGCCATGCAGGAGGCGGGTATTCCTGATGAGGAAGCCGCCTTGGAGCGCTTGGTGCAGCTCACCCTGCTGGAGCGGCAGACCGAGCCCTTAGACACGCAGCAGTCCCTGACCTACTACTACCTCACCCCCTTGGTGCGGGGCATGATGGAGCAGGTGCAGATGGAACGCCCGGCCTTTGTGGAGGAAAAGGCGGGGGATTACTACTATTATGCAGTAAGAAACATACAATCATCCGTGGCGGATGGCCAGGAAGCCTGGCAACACTACTACGCCGCCGGGCAGCAGGCGCGGGTGAATGAGATTGGGGATGTGCTTTGTACTTTTTATTGGAATACCTCCCAATTCCAGCTCAGCTACCACTACGGCCTGCATACCGAGCAACTGCTGGGGCAGCGCACCCACGACCGGATTTACAACAATTTAGGCTTGCTGCTCGACCTTTACGGGCATTACGACGCGGCTTTGGCGTATTATGAAAAGTCTTTGGCCATCAAGCAAGAAAAAGGCGACCGTCAGGGGGAGGGTGTGACCTTGAATAACATCAGCCAAATTCACCAAGTAAGAGGGGACTATGACAATGCGTTGGATTATTTGGAACAATCCTTAGCCATAAGGCAGCAAATCGGCGACCGTCAGGGGGAGGGCGTTACCTTGAGTAACTTAGCGATAACGGCATACGCGAAAGGGGATTATGAAAGTGCGTTGCATTATTTGGAACAATCCTTAGCCATAGTGCAGCAAATCGGCGACCGTAAGGGGGAGGGCGTGACCTTGAATAACATCAGCCAAATCTACGATGCGAAAGGGGACTATGACAACGCGTTGCGTTATTTGGAACAATCCTTAGCCATAAGTCAGCAAATAGGCGACCGTAAGGGCGAGGGCGCCACCTTGAATAACTTAGCGACAACGGCATACGCGAAAGGGGATTATGACAATGCGTTGCGTTATTTGGAACAATCCTTAGCCATAAGGCAGCAAATCGGCGACCGTCAGGGGGAGGGCGTGACCTTGAATAACTTAGCGACAACGGCATACGCGAAAGGGGATTATGACAATGCGTTGCGTTATTTGGAACAATCCTTAGCCATAAGGCAGCAAATCGGCGACCGTCAGGGGGAGGGCGTGACCTTGAATAACATCAGCCAAATTCACCAAGTGAGAGGGGATTATGACAATGCGTTGCATTATTTGGAACAATCCTTAGCCATAGTGCAGCAAATCGGCGACCGTAAGGGCGAGGGCGTGACCTTGAACAACATCAGCCAAATCTACGATGCGAAAGGTGACTATGACAACGCGTTGCGTTATTTGGAACAATCCTTAGCCATTCAGCAGCAAATCGGCGACCGTCAAGGCGAGGGCGTGACCTTGAATAACATCAGCCAAATTCACCAAGTAAGAGGGGACTATGACAATGCGTTGCATTATTTGGAACAATCCTTAGCCATAAGTCAGCAAATCGGCGACCGTAAGAACGAAAGTGTTACGCTCAATAATATTGGCCAAATCCACCGAGCAAGGGGAAACTATGACGAGGCTTTACGTTATGCGGAAATGGATTTAGCCATTTGCCAGCAAATCGGCGACCGTCAGGGGGAAAGTGTTACGCTCAATAATATTGGCCAAATCCACCGAGCAAGGGGGAACTATGACGAGGCTTTACGTTATGCGGAAATGGATTTAGCCATTTGCCAGCAAATAGGCGACATCAGTGGCATGGCTACTACGCTTCACAATATGGGGGCTACTTATGTGGAGATGGAACGGTTTGAAGCGGCCGTGCTCCCCCTCGTCCAAGCCTACCAAATCCGGGAAAAGCTGCAATCGCCGGATTTGCCCAGTACCGTCAGCTATCTGAATTTTTTAGTCGAAAAACTCGGCGAAGCCCGGTTCCAACAAATCCTCCAACAACAAAATCCATAAAGCATGTCGGAAGCACAAGAGCCACCCAAAATCATCGCCGCTGAAAAAACCAGCGAAGCCGATCAGTCCTGGGTCAAGTACCAGCGGGAGGTACGGCAGAAAACGCCGGAGCGCATAGAAGATACTGCGAAGTTCCTCTCGGGCATGATCTCCATCTCGCTTACCATCTTCCTCAACTTAGACCCCAAGGCCTTCGAGGGGCTGGCGGGCGGCGCCCCGCTTCAGGTAACGACGGGCCTATGGCTGCTGTCGCTGCTGTGTACCTTCGCCGTGCTCTTCCCGGCGCCTTACCGCTATCACGATTTTTCGGCGGAATCCATCCGGGCCATGCACCGCCGGGTGGTGCTGTACAAGTATGTGCTGCTGGCCTTGGGTACTTTGCTGTTTTTGGGCGCGCTGGGGGTGTTGGCTTGGTTGTATGTTTGGGGGTGAGCGGGGGAGTGAGCGGTGAGCGGAGGGCTGCCGCGGGGGCTTGGGGCATTTACCTTAAATAACAGGCTAACGGTGTCGGCTCGGGGATCGTTGCGGCTTGAGGGGCAGTGGTTTAGGGCTTTGGGCGGGGGCTTTGGGCTTTGGGCGCTCCCCGATCCGGAGGATAGCGGTGAGCTTGGGAGTGAGCGGTGAGGCGGTGAGCGGGGGGCTGCCGCAGGGGCTGGGGCATTTACCTTAAATAACAGGCTAACGGTGTCGGCTCGGGGATCGTTGCGGCTTGGGGGGCAGTGGTTTAGGGCTTTGGGCGGCGGCTTTGGGCTTGGGGCGCTCCCCGATCCGGAAGATAGTGGTGAGCGGGGTGGGCTCAGGTTTGCGCCTACGGGGCGAGGGCTTTTGATTAGTTTGTTGTAAATCAATGGCTTGTCGCCCCGCGTGAGGGATAGAAGGGAGCTCCTGCGACCGGATAGCCCGACCCCCGGCCCCTGTAAAATGCCGTTTCGCCAGGGCATGGCGCCAAAGGGGGCCGGGGGGCACGCCCAAAACACTTGGCAAACCAGAATAGGCTTGTGCGGCGGGATCATGCAACGACTGCAAGCGGCAATACCCCGTTCTGCCTGCGCGGGGGGGACAGCCCGGGCCGCTAAAACCGGAACAAATATCCCAGTTGCCCATTAAAATCGCTAAAGGCTCCGACGGGCCGGCCGGCCAGGGCGGAGGCGCCGTTGCGCACATAGGCCAGTTGGGCCTCAAAGCGGTGTTTGTCGGCGGGTGTCCATTGGGCGCCGAGGCGGGCTTCGCTGATATTGGCGGGCCTGGCAGGGCGGCTGCGCACCCGGGTGTAGGCGGCTGAAGCGCTGAGGCTTATGGGCAGCTTGGGCAGTTGGCGTTGTGCCTGAGCCGAGGCGTTGAGCAGGGCTGTGCGCCCGAGGCCGGCGTCGGCTATGCTGGCTACCAAGGCTGCGGAGGCTTCCCAGGGGCCGTCGGGCGGCCGCCAGGCGTAGCTCGCTATGGCCGAGTAGAAGGCGTGCCGTGCGCCGGGCATTTCGGGGCCTGCCTCCGACAGGGCGGCGGCGCCTTGCAGCGAAACGGCCAAGGCCGCCGTAGCAGCGCGCTGAGGCCCCAACAGTCGGCTGGCGGCGAGCTGAGCCGACCAGTTGGATTGTACAATAACGATGGAGTCGACTACCAAAAAGGGCGTGGTGGCAATGCGCTGCCTGAGGGTATAGTTGACGTTGCTGAGGGCCAACGTGGCGGCTGTGCGATCGGAGAGGCGGGCGCTGAGGTTGAGGCTGCCGATGGCCCGCAACCCCGAAGCGCCAACGCTGCTGCGACTGAGGCCGTTGCGCTGTAGGCCTGCGGTAGCCGACAGGCTCAGCTTTTGACTCAGCAGCGGGGCGGAGGCGCCCAACTGAACATTTTCGGTATCGTTGAGGAAGGCCAATCGGCCCAGCGACTGGTAGCCGGCGCCTATCCGCTCGGCAGCCAAACTGAAGCGGGCCCAGCCGGGGTTGAAGTCGAGGGCCAGCCGCCAGGCCTGGCTGTAGCCCGTCGACTGTCGGGGCGCAAACAGGCCCAGCATACGGCCGTTGAAGCCGGGGCCCGCCTCGGAGATGAGCGGCGCCGCGAGGTCGCGGGTGTGGGCGCTATGGGCCAGATCGAAGGCCAGCCCCAGCCGATCGCCGAGGCGCTTTTTGCCTTGTAGCTCCAATACCAAATTTTCCTGGGGGCGCAGCAGCAGGCCGCTGTCGGGGGGAGGCGCCTGTCCGGCGTCGTCGCGGGCGTGGAAGAGCACCAGCCCCAACTGGTTGTCGCCATTATCGTAGGCAGCCTTGAAGCCCTGCCCCCAACGCCGGTATCGGGGCTCGATGTTTTGGATGGCGCCCGCATCGGCGGCGGCGGCCCGCTGCAAGCGACCCTGCATGGCGGCGAAGTAAAACTTGCCGGGGCGCAGCTCCAGCCCGGCGCCCTTGAAGTTGTGGCCATCGAGGGCGTAAGGCGAAAAGCTGAGCGAGCGGTCGCCGAGGTGGAGCTGGGCCCATTTGTAGCGCGGACTAAACCCGTAAAAGGCATAAGCGGGCAGTCGGTAGCTGAGGTTGCCCTCGGAGAAGGCGGCAGTGAAGGGGCCTTCAACGCCCAACAGCTTCACGATGAGGGCCGCCTGCGCCTGGCCGGCGAAGGGCTGCACCCGGGGCGAGAGGCCCGAAATGGCGTTCCAGCGCAGCCACAACTGCGCCTGGCCCGATACCTGCCAAAGCGGCTGAGCGCCGCCCGCATCCTGCTGGGCATGGGCGCCAAATGAAACATGAATAACGAGCATCAGGAAGAGCGCCTTCCCGGATAACAGCGCGTGGGGTTTCATAATGGGTCGTTTTAAGAGAGAGAAATAAGCGCCAACCTGACGGTGTGGGAGAGGGAAGCGCACTGACTCATAGACAAATATACGGCGTTTTATTCTTGTCGTTGATACACGCTTAGAAAAAAACTTTTAAAATCAAACTCGCCTTTTAGTGATTGAAGGTCGCTGAGTTTTGGGGCAGTTTTATTGGAGCTAACCTGTACGATATAGTTTATAGGTTCATTGTGGGGCTACAGAGAGCGACAGATAGCGGGTGGTGGAATTTTTTGGGCGGCTGATTGTATTGGGCACTTTCTCCCCCGGCATATAAATGAAAAAATCCCCGCTCATGGAGAAGATTCCATTGCGGACGATTCGGCTATCGGGGAGTACCTCACTGTTGTTCCTATCGCTGAATGAAAGGCGTTTGTAGGCTAACTCTTTGATTGTGAGGCCATAATATTTGCCGTAGGCGATGATGTTCAGTCCTTTGGGAAAGGTCATCTCCGTTTTTTCACTCGTCATAGGATCGGTAAGGGTTAATCTGTCGGAGAAGAGTTCACGCTCGATTGCCTGACGGCTTTTCAGATGCAGGGTATGGCCGTCAAAAACGATATTCACGGGCTGCTCAGCGCCGTTGAACAGTATGAACTTGTAGAAGGAGGTCTCATTTAAAAAGCTATACCGAATGCAGCCGCCCATAGAGATGATGGGCATGGCTATGGCCAAACCTGCCAATAGCTTGGCGACGGAAGAGCCCCTCTCGACGCTCAGGAGGCGCAGATTCATTATGAGCCATCCAAATAACGCCGCCCCTGCTAAGGCGATAATGGCCATCTTACCCGTGTGCTGCCGCGGCGTCAGCAGCACAACAGTCAAGGACAGTATGAGGATGGGGCCCCAAAATCTTAATAGCTCCCCGCTTTCATTTTTTTCGTTTGGCGCTGGTGGCTGGCTGAGGTTTTCCATGACGTCTATTTGACCTCAATATACGCGTATTTTTTCCTATTTTTGCCAAAAGTAACCTTAGGATGGGTACCGTTGCTTTGTATAACAGAACCAAACTATGATGCCGGGTGGGATGGACGACGAGGCGCTGATGCGGGGAATTACCGGAGGGGAGAGCAGCCGCGATGCTGCGCTGCGCTATATTTTCAGCAGCAGCAACTGGCGGGCGGCTACCATCGCATGGGTGCAGCAGTACGGCGGCAATGAGCAGGACGGGGAAGATGTTTTTATGGAAACCATCGTATACTTTGACCGGAACATCCGCCTGGGGCAGTTTGAGGGCAAGAGCGGGCTAAAAACCTATTTTCTGGCCATTGCTAAGCGCCGCTGGTGGAAGATGTTGCAAAAGCGGCGCCCAGAGGAGGAAATTACGGCGCTCCACTACGACGAAGCCCTGCCCAGCGTTGAGGAGCTGACCATAGCGGCTGAGCAGCGAGTATACCTCGATAAAATGCTGGCCCAAATGAGCGAGCGCTGCCAAAAAATGCTAAAACTGTATAAGCTAAGCTATAGTATGGCCGAAATTGCCGCCGATATGGGGCTGAGCAGCGCCGAGATGGCCAAAAAGGAGGTGTACCGATGCCGGCAGCGGGCGTTGCGCTTCTTAGGCGACAACCCGGAATGGGAGGACTTGATCAAATAGTACCGCCATGGACGAACAGGAAAAGTTGTTTTACAGGATAGAGGATTACCTGCTGGGCGAGCTGCCGGAAGATGAGGCGCGGGCTTTTGAGCAGTTGATGGCCGCCGACCCGGAGCTGGCCGCCGCCGTGGAGAAGCAGCGCTTTGAGCGCATGGGCATGGAGTACCTGCTGGAAAAAGACCTGCGCGAGAAGATGCTGCGCTGGAAGGCCGAGGACTCCGCCGGCGCGGATGCGGGCGCGTCCGGTCGCTCATTCGGCAAGTCGCCGCTCCGGCGGCCGTGGTTGTGGTGGGCGCTGGGGAGCTTGATCCTGGCGGCATGGGGCGGATGGGCGTACTACTTTCAAAAAAAAAGCCCGCCGGTTATTGAGTCTGCTACCGAGCCCGCCGCTCCGGCTGCCGGCCCCGCCGATACCGCCGCAGTAGCGCCGCCGCCCACCCGCCCGATGGCAGAGCGCCGGCCCGCCGCTGCGCCGCCGCCCTCTTCGACCCAGCCCGATACCGCTGAAAAAATCTTAGCCTTCCACGAGTCGCCGGGGCATCTGCTGGGACAGCTCAGAGGGGCGCCGACGGCAACTACCAACCTCGCGGATGCCCTGAAAGCCTACGAAGCCGGCCGCTATGCCGAAGTCATCCGGCTGCTGAGCAGCGGAGCGCCAACCGACGACGGCCGCGAACTGCTGGCGCATGCCTACTTCAAAAACGGACAATACGCCCAGGCCGCCGCACGCTTCCGGCAGATGGCCGGCGAAGGCTACGGCGGCCCGGTACAAGACCGGATGGAGTGGAACCTGCTGCTCAGCCTGTTCATGCAACATCCGTCGGGGAATGCGGAAACCGCAGCCCTGCTGGCCAAGATGCTGGCGCCGGAGAACTACCACGATTATCAGTCGAAGGCCGGGGCGCTGGAGCAGGCGCTCAGGTAAAATACCGCCCGGCGGGTTATTGCATATCTCCCGATCCGATCAATCCGGCCCAGTAATACGGATGACTCTTTTGGCCGCCGCCTTTATGCGCCTCAAAATAGTCGAGTTTGGCCTGGCGCAATGCCTCGGCTTTGCCCATCCCCCCCTTCAGGTACTGGTAAAACGACCGGCTTATATCGGGTATGGAGTCATCGTCTTTTACGGGCCACAGGCTGCTGACGATGCTGCGGGCGCCGGCATAGGAAAAGGCGCGCGCTAAGCTGATGACGCCCTCGCCCCGCCTCAGACGCCCGATGCCGGTTTCGCAAGCCGACAGGAAGACCAGCTCGGCATTGAGCGACAAGGTATAGATTTCGCGGGCATAAAACCGGGCATAGCGGCGTTCCTGCTCCGGGATGCCGAAGGCCAGATAGGCGTAGTCGCCGAGGCGGTCGTCGGCCTTGCCATGCGTAGCTATGTGCAAAAAACGGTACTGTGGCGCCTCCTGCCGGAATGCGGCCACGGAGGCTTCGGCGCCGTAATAAACCTTGCCGTTCCAGATTGGGCCTATGTCGGCGGCTTCCCGGGCGCTGCTTGGCAGCCCGGCTAAGGTGTCTGGCTGCCCCGAGAGGCCCGGCTCGGCGTAGCTTTCCGACTGTTCTGTTTTTTCGGCCGATTGATGGAAGGGCGCAAACACCAGCAGTTCGGCTGCCGGCCGGGTTGGCGGCTGCTTGCGCATCTCCTGCAACAGCGCGGCAGAGTAAGCATAGCTGATGCAATGGTCGTTGATGAGGAAGGGATAAGCCCAGAAAATGCCCCGGCGGGGCGGTTCGCCGGAAACGAGGGCTTCAAAGGGGAGATAGCCCAGCACCCCGTCGGGGATGACAATCACAGACGCTCCCAGCTTGCTGCGGATGGGCCTCCACAGCTTGTCGTACAGCTTTTGCGCCGCTGTGGTGAAGCCGTCGCCAGACGCGGTTTCCTGCTGAAAGCCACTGCTGCCCCGGCGACCGGGATCAAAGCCCGACAGGCCTTCCTGCACCATTTGCGCGACCCAGGCGTCCAGCTCTTCCTTCGGCAAAACAATGGCCTCATAAGCGGTGGGTTGCACCAGAAAGATATAAACATCCTTTTCGCCGACGACGTACTCTACCAGCGACTGGCCGGGGCTCAGCAGCGTTTGTTGTATCGTTGCCAAGTCGGGCGCCGAAGTGGTGTGTTTCGCCTGGAAGTAGCGCGGATAGTCCTGCTCGAACACGTCCAGCAAACGGTCGTAGGCATCGTCGATCTGGCGTATTTTGTAGGCTACGTCCAGTACGGCAGGATCGTCTTCGGCTGCGCCTTTTGCGAGCGCCCCCTGCCGACGGGTTTCATAGTGGGCTAAACTATCCCGGAGCTCGGCCTCCTGCCGCAGCAGTTGCGGCGGGATATTGGCTAATTGTTGAGCCTCGGCTTCCACCAGCGCCTCGTAGAGCAGCAGGCCTTTGGAGCGCTCGGCATAGGCTAATGCGGCCGCAAAATCCTGCTCGTCGTTTGTTTGGCGGTAGCGCCGCAGGTGGGCGGCAATGGCGATTTCAAAGATGGGATAAGTGAGCTCCATCAGTTGCTGCCTGCTGGATGCGCGCCGGTAGGTGCGGCTGATCTGGTCGAAAATGCGGATGAGCGAGCCGCATGTTTTCAGCACATCTTCCAGCTCATTTTGTGGAGCGGCCTGCGCCTGCTGCCACAAAAACCGGCATCGCTGGCTGAGCGTATTGACCAAATACAGATCAGACAAAACGCCGTCCCGGTTGTCGCCCCCCCGATAGCCAAGCGCAGTTAGGGCCTGTTGGTTCCAGTTGAGGGCGGTGGCGGGTTGCTCCTGCGCCATCGCCACCGACCCCAGGCCGTAGTACGCATTCACCACATAGGGGTGGCTAGGGCCATAGGTATCAATCCCTACTTTGAGGGCAGTGCGGAAGTTAGCCTCCGCAGCGGCATGCTGCCCGGCGGAGAGTTGCGCCAGCCCCATACCGTTGTAGAACATAACCCGGTAAGGGTGATTCGGCTCTGCCATATCCAATGCGCGCTGGTAGTAGCGCGTGGCAGCTTCAAAATTGCCCTCGTCTTTATAGGATACGGCCAGGTTGAACACGGTGATCAGTATTTCCGGGTGGTCGGGGCGGCCATAGAGCGCCTCTTCAATTTCGAGCACTTTCTCGTAGTACTGGCGAGCCAGGGCGTGTTCTTTTTTGCCGCTGCTGGCCACGCCGAGGTTGGTGTAAATGTAGGTCAGATGGGTCTGCAATCCGGTGCGCCGGGCAATGTCGAGGGCTTTGTAGAGGTACTCGGTTGCATAGTCGAAGTCGCCTATGGCATTACAAACCAGGCCGATGTTGTTGAGGGAGGCCACTAAGTCGGGATGATCGGGGCCCAGCGTTTTTTCGCGCAAAGCCCGTGCCCGCTGGTGGTAGGTTAAGGCTTGGCGAGGTTGCCCCAAACCCTGGAAGTACGCCTGGCCAATGTTGTTGTAAGCATGAGCCAAACGGGGGTAGTCGGGGCCATAAGCCTTCTCCCAGATGTTGACGGCCACCTCGTTTTGGGCAATCGACCCGGCATAACGCTTTTGGGACAACAGGGTGTAGCCCATGCCCGCGTAAATGCTTCCCTCCAGCACGGGGGCGCCGCCCGTTTGCCGGAAGCGGTCCAGGGCATTCACGAAATGCTGCATGGCTTCGTCATGCTCGCCCTCCCGCGAAGCCCGCATCCCCTGAAAGTAATAGACGGTGGGCCAGGCGGGGCTGTCGGGGGCCAATTCTATGGCCCGCACTTGCCGGAGGTAGCCCTCGGCGGCGGGCTTGTCGGCATGGATGGCCGCCAGCCCGGCGGCGCAGTAGGCCTCGGCCAAGCGGGGGCTGTTCTCGCCCCACACGGGCGCCAGCGCCTGCACGACCTCGCGCGCCAGCGCCAGCGCCTCGGCGTATCGGCCGTAATCCATGTGCTGCGCGGCTTGTTGGAGCAGCGCTTCGGCATCCATTCCGGATTGGGGCTGGGCGGCTAAGCGGTAGCCCGCAAGGCATAACGCCCAGGATAAGATCAGGAATACAGACTTCATTCTGAATATGGTTGTCGGTTTAAAGACGAGGCGAAGAGGGCGCTCTGAGCCCCCCCCCCTTCGTGATCTCCATGCTTATAGTTCTCCAAGCCAAGATTTGTGAATCTATACTTGCTCTTTTTCCGTCTGGCGGCGTTAAAAAGCCTCGCCATAGCTTAGGCTATGTCTACGTTTTTTGCCTGGCCAGCCGAAAAAATAGCGGCGTCCATTTTTTACTCATCCTGACTTGGAGAACTATAGTTTTTTACTTTCAAAAATTCATACCCCCCTTGTGTTGCGCCCCAAACTTGCTTGCCATCCGAGCTGAAGCCTTGATCCCAACTTACAATTTTATCGGGGTAGACGGTTACTTTGGAGGTGGCATAACTGGCGCCCCGCAGCTCGCTGGGGCAGGACCTGTCGCCTGTGGCGCCCGAAAAGGTTCCACCCATTTTTTTCAGAACGACCTCGCAGCCCGATTTGAGTTCGATGCTGTCTATGCCGAGGTTTTCAAATTTTTCAGGCGTCTGCCATGCATTCACATAGCCCTTTTCTCCTTTGATGGTATAGACATGGCTGACGAATGTTTGGTCATCCTGCTGTTCTAATTTGTAAATGCGCTGGCGATAGGGCTTAGCCGGGTTGGCGGTCACGGTTTGCTCTACATAGAGCCAATGACCTTCCCGGTTTGGCCAGATGGGGTACATGTGCAAGGTGATGTCAAAATAGTTGGAGTCGCGGGAGGCTTGGGCGGCAGAGTTGAAGCTGCCCGTCATATAGATTTTTAATTGCTGAAGGTCGCGCCCGCCAATAGACCTTTTTGAAGCGGCGCAAGCCGAAAGTAGCGCCGCTACAGACAGCAAAACAAGGAGATTCTTCATAAAAAAAATTAATTTATAAAAACTTTACAATTATAGGCAAAAAAAGATTTCCACGTAGCACGGGCAGCCGCTTGTTTTTTAACTGCCGTCATGCCATACGCCGCATTTTTTTTTTTGCGCCCTTTGGGTACCTCCCTCCATGAGCCGGGAACCAGTTGTAGTTCTGCGTTTTCACCTTCACTTAAAAAAACCTCATGGATACCGTCAACTGGCTTTTTACTTTTATTGCCGAACAGATTGCCCTTGCTTTTGGCGCCGTGGTTTTGCGCGGGCTGCTCTTTGCGCTTGCGGGCCTGGCGCTGGGCATCTTTTTAGTGGTTGTCGGCCGGCGTCGGCGCGCCTTCCGCCGAGAATTTGGGTGGTGGACCCACCTCGCCAGACTGCATTACCTCTTTATTCCCATCCTGCTCATGTGTTTTGCAGGCATCATGGGCGGCATCAGCGGCGCCCAACGCATGACGGGCAGGTACATCGATCAGGCCGCCCAGCCGCTCATCGACTACGGCGCCGGCTACATCGCCCAGTTTGTACAGCAGGTTCCGGAACTGCCCTGGGACCCCGCTCAGGACGTAAAACTCGATGCTTTTGTGGCCCGGCAGGTAGCTGCCCAAAGCGGCGCCAGCCCCGGGTCCTTTCAGCACGCTTTGGCTACTACCATCAACATGGCCATCATCACCACCGTATTGGACGAGCTGAACGTGCCCGAACCCCTGCGCGACCCCATAGGCGTTGTGCGGGCGCTCAGCTCCGCTAAGGTAGGCCAACAACAACTGTCGGCCCTGCCCGCAGCCGTTCACCTTCACTGCAACACCTACTTCTACACCCAGTACCTGTTCGTCTGGGGCTTGTTCGCTCCGCTGTTCTTTCTGCTGGTTGCCGAGTTCGGGCTGCACTTTTTGGCCCGATGGCAGCGCCGGCGCGCACAAACGCCCGCCGATACCACCCCCGACGAATGGGTGTAGTCACGGCCGCTTTCAGCACTTTTTTTCAAGCATTATGGTTCTCCAAATTTAAAATTATGGAAAAGCTCCTTTTGTTGTTTTGTGTCATAAGCTCGTTGTTCGCCCATGCCCCGCTTCAGGCGCAATGCAGCAAGGTCTATTTTTACCGACTTACCAGCCTCGCCTCCTGCGAGTTTCCGGTATACCTCTACCAGGATGGCCAACTCGTAGCCACCCTCAACGCCGGCGACCGCTTCTACGCAGAGGTGTGCAGCAGCGGAACCTACACCTTTCAGGCCAAGCTAAACCCCGAGGCCATCGCCCTTTCCAAAGCGACCATCTCCGTCGATGGCCGGCAAAATTACTTCGTAAAAGCAGGCTGCGTCCCCGGCGTAGACCTCGCCACCATCAAAGACGAGACGCCCGAGGAGGGCCTGCGCGACATCGGCCGGGAGTCGCGGTTTACCAAAGCCCTCAGCCAGATTCGCCTCAATGCCCCCGCCCAGCCCGCCGCCAATGGCGCCCAGGCGGCCCAACCCGCCCCTCAATCCGGCGCCTACCAAAAAGTACAGATCATCAACAACTTCAAATTTGAAATCACCGACATCACGCGGGCGGGGTCCACGGCTCAGATAAACTTCAAAATCACCAACCTCGCACCCGACGACCGGCTCCTCTACCTCGGCAGAAGATTCATCCACTTCTACGACGATATGGGCGCTATGGTATACGCCGATCAGCTCTGCTTAGCCAACAACTGCTACAACGGCCATTATACCTGGTGCGAAGGCAAAAGAGAATGCCTAAACGCCCTGAGCGGGCCGCGCTACCACGGCGGCGCCGATGCCGAAAATTTAATGCCCTCGGGCATCCCCCTGAACGCCTCGCTTACTTTTCAAAACCTCAACAAGCGCGCTACAAAGCTGCTGCGGGGCGCCATCTGGTTCGGCTGCTGCTCTACCGACGGAGGCTACACTACGGTCGTCAACGAAATCCCCTACGGCGAAATCGTCTTCCCTACGCCCATCGACCCCAATAACCCCAACAACCGCGTCATCGCCGCCCTTGGCGTAGAGCTCAAAAGCTGCCAGGTTGTAGGCCCCGAAACGCGCCTCAACTACGTGCTGCGCAACCTCGGCCCTACCCCCTTCGACGTCGTTTTCCAGCAGGGCGCAGCCTTCGACGACCAGGGCAACCAGTATGCCGTTAGCGCCTTTGCTTACGCCAACGAAGCCCGTCAGCCCCTCAACCGGCAGTGGAACAACATCAACAACCAGGGCAAAACGCTACAGGCCAATGGCGTCGTAGAGCTCCAGCTCATCATCGACAACGTCGGCCCAAGCGCCGCATCCCTCAAGCGCATCGACCTGTTCTTCAACGGCTACGACCTCTCCTGGCAAGACGCCCCCCTGCTCAGAAACGGCCCGCCCGCTGCGGCCCCCGCCGCCTACATCCCCTACGCAGATTTGCAGCAGCGCTTAGCCAGAAACGAAAACGTCGTAGGAAGAAAGGTCATCCTCGAAAACATCTACTTCTCCAGCGGCAGCGATCAGTTGCTCAACGAGTCCTACGCCCAACTCAACCAACTCGCCGCGCTGCTGTTGGCCAATCCGCGCATCAACATAGAAATATCCGGCCATACCGACGCCCTCGGCGACGATGTGTCCAATATGCTGCTCTCCCAAAAAAGAGCAGACGCCATCAAGTATCACCTCATCTCAAAGTCCATCAGCCCCGCCCGCATTATCAGCATCGGAAAAGGAGAAAACGAATTCATCGAATCCAACGACTCTGAGCAGGGCAGATCCAAAAACCGCAGAGTAGAGCTCAAAATAATCGAATAACATCCTCGCCCTCCACCGCAAGGGCAGCGTTTTTTCGTCCCTTGGGCGGTATTTTTTTGGGGCCCCGCCGCATAGCATCTACCTCCGGGAGGCATCCTGCGCGGCGCCGGGTGCTCCGCTATTATGGCCGCCTGTGTCGCGCCCTTTGGGGGGCGCTGCCGCAGGCGGCCATACCGCTGCGCCCCCTGGTCCGAAACAAAAAGGGCAAGTCAGGATTCACAAATCTTGGCTTGGAGAACTATAGTTCTCCAAGTTAAGATGAGTGAAAAATTGACGCCGCTATTTTTTGGGCTGGCAAGGCAAAAAACGCAGACATAGCCTAAGCTATGGCGAGGCTTTTTAACGCCGCCAGACAGAAAAAGAGCAAGTCAGGATTCACAAATCTTGGCTTGGAGAACTATAATAGTCGTACTTTGCGTACGGGATAACCGCTCTCCGGCTAAGCGCGCACCCGGCATTTAACCTTCAACGCATAAAAAATGGAAGCAAATTCGACGGATAAAAAGACTTTTCAATTGACTGAAAACGGACAGGCTCTAGGCGAATTGGGTTACAAAAATTTGTTTTCGCTTAAAGCAGAAATCAAGTTGCCCAACGCTGAACACTATGAAATTGCGCCGCTCGCTTTGGTTGGCAGTGTACTACAGGTAGGCTTGACATCATGATGCCGGAAAATTTGAGCGGGAATTTTGAAACGTACAAAAATAATTTATATGACCAACTCGGTTTAAATAATCCAAATTCAAATTATTTCGGCCTTAATATCATTATTGGTTCTTTTGTTGAATGATTTTTCATTAAGTCACTTGGTTGTCTCTGAGATAACCAAGTGACTTAATAACTTTAAAACTAGTTAACCATGGCTTTTTGGCATAACTTTATCGATTGGACAAATAATATAGAGCATTTGAATTACTATGGAATTTATACACAATTCGATGCTCATATTTCTGACTTCAAAACATTGAAGAAAGAGGTCTTTGAATTATTTAGTGTTGTTCCTGATGAAAAACTCAGAAAAAAACTCACTTTAAATGATATTATTTACGAAGAACAATATTACGGTGGAGGGTGTTACACTGCGGAATTAGATTATGGTGCATCTGGCCTTCCGATTATTCAGCCCAGGTTTGGTTTATCTGAAAATATTATACCTTCTAGAAAAATAAACAACATATCCTGTTTGTTTCAGATGAGTCAAATTAATGCCCATATTTTGAATGGTCTTTCTTTTATAAAAGGAATGTCTTTTATGATTTTGTATAACCCCAGATATCATTCCTGGGAAAATAACCATTCACCAGAAGCTTATAAATATAAAGGAGGAATTAAGACATATTTTTGTGACGCACATAAAATAAAAAAGGTAGATTTATCAGACCGTCCGGGTCGAATTACGGGTATTGGAAATATTACTTTTCACGGAGGGTCTGAATTTTGGTTTGGGCCAAGTTTCTATAAGTACGTCCCAAAGGAAAGAATCCTCGAGTTTGAACACGCGGATTTGGTAGAAGAATTACCGAACAACATCATCCACATCAAGCTCATGGACATTAAAGATTACTGGACGGGTGAAGGCCAAGGCAGACTATCCGACCTAAGATACCAATTAAACATTGATTCCTTGGAGAAAGCGTACCAAGCATCTTTGGCGCGCTGAAACCCGCTGCCGGCACGCGCTGTGCATACGTCCCGGCTAAAGGACAAGACGTATGCACAGCGCAACAGCCGGCCCCCGAGCGTAAAAACACCCTATAGATAAAACAGGTGTTTTTACCCTGTTGTGAGGAGGGTGGATGGGCTATATTTGTTGCCTATACCACCTCAATCATCACTATGCGCTATTTAGCTATTCTGGCTGTGATATGGCTTGCCATATTTGCCTGCAACCAACAATCTCCCCTCGCATCAGAGGATCCGCCGCCGGTCAATTTTTCTCCGGACATTCCGGTGGATGTTGACCCCGCTTTACAGCAGCGACTCAAAAGCGCCGGCAATATCTACCAGTTGAATCAGGAGTTCAATAAATTTAGCTGGCAGGCGCTGGTAGCCATTTTTTGGCCAACAAACGAAGAAGGAAAGCCAATGCCCCGCTTTACCGATGCGGGCGATCCCGCCTGGTTGGGCTGGAAGGAGGCTTTTCAGGTGTACCTAAGCAACGGCGGCGTGCCGGCGCCCTGGGGCAGCGAAAGAACGGATGTGGGCCCCGGCTCGGGTTTTCCCAATGCAACCCTCTTAAGCGAAAAAAAAGTGCGGGTTTTTTTATCGGACAAAACGCCTACGGGCCGAAATGTTGCGAATGAGGAAGATCAGGCATTTGCCGGGAAACTGTTCGACCAAAGCGGAAACCTCGTTTATTATGAGGTGCTGATGAATAAAGAGGAGTTTGACTATGTAGTGAACAATAAGCTCTACAACATCAACGGTCAGCTCAATTTTACAAAAAACGGCGCCATAGCCGATTTCCCCGCCGGAGATTATGCCACGCATCAGGTAGGGGCCATAGAGATAAAATTCGCCTGGAAGATACTCACCGATACCGACTACAAAGAGCGCTACTTCCGGAGTTTTGGCTACGTGCCGGACGAGAAGAACCCCCAAAAGTTTGTAAAACGGGAATTGGGCATGATCGGCTTTCACATCAGCCAAAAAACGCCTACCGGCTCGCAATGGGTTTGGTCTACCTTTGAGCACATCGACAACCTCGATCAACACCTCGTTGTGGGCAAAGACGGCAAAGAAACCTTGATTCACCCCACCTTAACCGACCCCGACTGCGAAATCTGCCCCGTCAATGTAGACGCCAGCGGAGGCGGCAATAGCTCCGTTTTTAAAGAAACGCCGCATGGCGCCGTATGGGCTGTAACCAACGGTAACAGCACAACCGAGAACTACGCAGGCGGCCCTGTTTTAAAAACCCAGGCCAAGCGCATGGTGGATATTCCGCTGCGGGTGCGGCAGGTCAATCAGGTGATGCAGGCCTATTTTAAGTCGCAAAACAGCGTGTGGCAGTATTATCAGCTCATCGATACCCAGTATCCGCTCGACCAAAACATAGCGCCCGCCCCCAATGGCCAGGCCGACTACCGCGTACCGGAGTCGGTGGTGAACAAACCCGGCGGCCGCCCCAACCTGGCTCTGCTGACCAACATCAGCATGGAGACCTTTTTCCAGTTGGGCAATCAGTCGGCGGTAAACCTGATCGAAAATGCCCAATACAACAGCCCCATTCAGATATTCGGCACAGAGAGTTGTATGGGCTGCCACTCCAGCGCGGGTATTGCCATCCAATACTACCCCTCCAAAGACAGCCTTGTGTACGGCAAACAGCTATCCGGAGATTTTAGCTGGCTCTTGCAGACCAAGGCGCAGTGGGATACCGCTCTGCCCAAACCCGCCGCGCAGACCAATTGATTCACCCTGCTTTCCCCATACAATAATCTGTTCTTCATGAAACCGTCTCTATCGTTTTTCCCCGCCCGGGCAGCCGTAGCTGCTATTGTACTCTGCCTGTTAGTTGCATCTTGCAACTCCGGCGGCAACCCCGTCGTAGATCCTCCTGCCGGGGGGCATGGTCCTCATCCTGCCGAGTTTGTGCTCAACGCCGCTTATACTTACCACCCCATATCGCCGGTTGATTTCCCTCCGCTCAATATCCCGGGTTTTTCCTTCCCCCAGGATTCCAATACCCTGAACGGTTGGATAGGCAGTGGAAACCTCCAAAGTCAATACACCCATGCCTGGGGTATTTGGACGGGCATTACCAGCCTGACCGATCAAAAGGTTGGCGACGAGCCCCTGCGGGTATTTGAAACATGGCTGACGCCGGGCGAAATCATCAATGCCACCCAGAATAGCGAAAAAGCGGCTCTGGTGAAAGGCTCAAAATTTAGGTCGAACCGCGCGAACTTAAAGGTGCCGCGCCAGTTGGATCACCCGGGCATCGGTACGTCGACAGCCCCCGGCGACCCCGTCATCATAACCGATTTCGAGGCGGTAGCCTACAGCCCGCCCGCTGCGCAATATGCCTACGACAATAATATTTTTTCTGCCGTTCAGTTGGCAAAATACCAGGCGCAGGGCAATTCCATTCCTACCTTTCCCAGCGATGCCATAACCGTCAAGCCCGTGTACAAGATTTTGAACACAAGCTCGGGAAAAACCACTTTTTCCATCCCGGTATGGCCCCCCGACCCCTCGTCGGGCTATCCGGATAAGATCAAAGGATACCCCGAAACCACCTGGAAAAACAGCGCGCAGATTGACGTCACGGAGCAAACCCGCAACCCGGCAGCGGGCATATACGGGCTGAGCGACTTCATCCATTATAAACTGAACGAGGAAGATGTAGCCTACTTCATCAAGCAGGCTACGGAGGGCGTCGGCGTGGATTCTGCCCTCATAAAGGCCACAAAACCCGGTGATGTGGCCATACTGGTAGCCATGCACGTTACCTCCCGCGAGATCAACAACTGGACCTGGCAAACCTTCTGGTGGGCCCCGGATGCCGATAACCCCGACTTCCCCAGCTCAAAGGAAATAGCCGATGCCCGGCCCGCTCAACTGACGGGCGCCGCCCGGCATTATGCTATGGCCATCGCCTACTATATGGTGCGCCCCAACGAGCCCTACGCCGGCAGTGTAGATGTAATCGGGAACCCCAACTATGGGTTTAACCCTTACTTGGAGGCGCGTTTCAGCAGCCTCAGCCCCGGCATCAGTCAGGTGTATACGGGCCTGAACCAGGCCAATGGCCAACTGTCGGTAACGCCTACTTACATCGGCATCCGAAGCAATTGTATGAGCTGCCACCGCATGGCCGCTGTAAATACAACCACCATTAGCCTGCCTACGCCCGGCTATGTGGGCAATACCTACATAAGCCAGTCGAACCCCATGTTTAATGGTATGCTACTGCTGGATTTCGCCTGGTCGATCGAAGGCAATATAGACACAACGGGCTTTGCGAATTTCCTGAAGCAACAAACTAAAAGCAGATAACCGGCTAACCGCTAACTTATGCCTGCCAAACCAAAAAACGTCACCGTAGCCGACTACCTGCTCACGCGGCTTCGGCAACTCAACGTCACGGAAGTATTTCAGATACCCGGCGACTACGTCAAGCACTTTACCCAAGCGCTTGAAAATCGAAAAGACATCACAGCCGTAGGCGCCATCAACGAGCTGGATGCCGCCTACGCCGCCGACGCCTACGCCCGCACCCGCGGGCTGGGCGCGGTGTCGCTACAATATGGCGTGAGCACCTACTCGGCCCTCAATGCCATTGCAGGCGCCTACGTGGAGCGGGCGCCGGTGGTGGTCATCAGCGCTACGCCCGGCGCCGACGCCCGAAACCTGACCGATATGTACGGCATGTTGTTTCACCACTCCACGGGCAACCTCGCCGCCGATGAAGAGATTTATCGCCATGTGACCGTGGGCGCCATCACGCTCAGCACTTCCGAAGGCGCCCCCGAGCAGATCGACGCGCTGCTGACAGAGGCCCTCACCTACCAGCGGCCGGTATACATTGCCTGCTATAAGGAGGTATGGGCCGAGCCTTGCACAGCGCCCTCCCCAACGCCCCTCAAACCCTGGGCGTTCAACACCGAGCCCCGCCTGCTCGAAAATGCCGTAGACCAAGCCTGGAGCATGATCTCCGCCGCCCGGAAGCCGCTCATACTGGCAGGGGTAGAAGTGCTGCGACACGGACTGTCGGGGCTGCTGGAGCAGCTCATCACCGCCAGCGGTATGCTGTATACCACCACCTCGCTGGGCAAAGCCGTGCTGGACGAAAAAGGCGATAAGTTTATCGGTACCTACTCCGACGCCGCCTCGGTCGACTCGGTGCTGGAGGTCGTCAGCGCCGCCGATTGCATCATAACGCTGGGGGCCATTATGACCGACGATTACCTGCTGCTGACGACGAACAAATATGCCAATATGGTGCTTTGCACCACCGAAGAAATGCGGGCGGGCTATTTCAAATATGAAGGCATCGCCCTGCAAGACTTCATGGAAGCCCTGCTGGCTAAATTTAAAAAGAACAAGCCCTACCCCCTCAAAACGGTAGCGCCCCCGCCGCCCCAGTACCCGCAGCCCTGGGCTGCGGCCTCTGATCCGCGCTGGAACAACCAGCCTGAGGTCATTACCTTCAACCGCTTTTTTCAACACGCTACCCAGTTCCTCACCGACAACAACCTCATGAAGGATATTGTGCTCACCTTAGGTGTGAGCTCGTCGATGTACGTAGCCACCAACATCTATGGTATGTCGAAGGGCAGCTTTGTGAGCTCGGCGGCCTGGCAGATCATCGGATACGAAACGGGCGCGGCCGCCGGCGCGCAGTTGGGCAGCGGCAAGCGCGCCTGGACGGTAGCCGGCGACGGCGGCTTCATGATGCTGTGCCAGTCGCTCTCTACCCTGGCGCGCAACAACCTCGATGCCGTCATCTTTGTGATGAGCAACGGCGTATACGCCATCGAGCAGGTATACGTCGACATCGACTCCTTCAACGACGGCCCCAATGCGCCCCCCTTCGATACCTTCGACATCCTGCCCAAATGGGACTACTTAGCCTTAGCTAAGGCATTCGGAGCCGATGGCTATCGCGTGGAGACGGTTTCGGAGCTGAAAACGGTACTCAGTAAATTTAAAAAACGGGCTAAAAAGCCCGCCCTGGTAGAGGTCGTCATCCCGGAAAAAGACCTGCCCCGGCAGATGAAACGGCTGGGCAACGAACAGTTTCCCGGTCCTATCGCAACTTATTAAATGTATTGCAGATCATGAGCAAAAAAATCTATTCCATCTTCGGGGCCGGCGCAGCGGGCCTCTATACGGCCTGGCGTCTCCTCAATGGCCAGGCTAAGGATAAAAAAAATGCCGCCAAACTCCTCGAAAAAGGAGATATACTGGAGCTCTACGACTGGGGAAAGTACAATTTCTCCAAAAAGCATTCCGGCTCCCGCGAGCCCGGCGCGCGCATCTGCACCTGGTTTTACCAGAACGATAAGAAAAATTCCTACGTCGAGCTGGGCGGTATGCGCTATTCCTTCTGGGATAAAACCGCCAAAGACGCCAACAACGGCATAGCTGCCGGCCACCGCGTAGTCACGGAGGTGATAGACCAACTGGGGCTCAGCAAATTTTCCGTGCCCTTCAACGTCACCGAAAACCAGCTCTTTTACCTGCGCTCCCGAAACTTTTACCTCAACGACATCAACTCCAACAACCCCGCACCCTACAACGTAGATCACTTCGGGGCCGGAACCAGCCCCGACCAGGGCTTCAATACCGTAGAAAACTTGGCGGTGACGGCCACTTCGGGCCCCCAAACGAGGCGGGAGTGGTGCAAATTTTACAACCAAGGTACCATTACGGCCGCCCTGCCCGATACCTCGGTTTTCCAGCAGGGCGATCTGCTCAAAGACATCGGCTACTGGAACCTCCTCTATGATCAGCTCGGGGGCGAGGGCTACGACTACGCCGCCGACGGCAACGGCTACAGCTCCAACGTCATCAATACCAGCTCGGCCGTTTCCTTCAACATGAACAACGAGTTTGCGCCTGGCACCCAATACCGCACCTTGTCCATCGGCTACTCAGGTATGTTCAATGCCCTCTTCGACCAGATCGAAAAGCTGTGCAAGGAAAAAGGCGTCGAGTTTCGCTACTACCCCGATACCCGACTGCACTCCATCCTCTGGAAGAACAACAAAGCCGTGTTCACCTACGCCACCCGCAAAGAGCCCAACCTGCCCGCCGGTACCCGCGAGGCCGACGCCGCCTGGATGGCCATGCCGCGCGCTGCCATCGACCTCGTCGCCCAGGCCACCCGCTTCCGCAAGCCCGAAAAGGGCGAAGTGGACGTGCTCAACCACGAAAAAGTGAGCCTCTACCTCGAATCGGCCATCATGCAGCCCTCCTACAAAGTGGGCATGTTCTTCGATCAGCCCTGGTGGTCGCCCGAGTATGCCGCCAATACGGCGCCCTATCCCGCCCAGATCGTCGGCTACACCCTTACGCCCGACGTAGTAGCGGCCCTGAAAAAGGAGGGCTTTCCGCCCGCCCTCGTCAAGGCCATGAACCAACTCCTCTTCAATCCCTACGCTTCGCTGGCCGATCTGACCGCCGCCATTGAGGACCTCGCCAACGAGCGCCTCACTGTGCCGCAAACCAAACAATTGGACACCGCCGCCCGCAACGACACCATCGGGCCCAGCGTCACCAGCTCGCCCGTGCGCATGGTGGTGTACTTCGGCAATAACGCCATCGATCAAAAGCAAAAGCCCGTATACGGCATCTTGGCCAGCTACGATGACGAAGACAATACCGAGTTCTGGAAAGAGCTGGAACTGGAGCCCAACCAAGACCGCAAAATCCCCAGCTCGGCCAACACCCAGCCCATCGACGGCCCCCGCAAAGTGCCGGCCCGTATGGTGAAAATGTTGCGGAAAATGCTCGGCGAGCTGCACTTTGGCCCCAATGCGAACTACCTTCTCAACGTACCCGAGCCCCTCGAAGCCGCCTACGTCGACTGGTCGCTGCCGCCATTCAATGCCGGCTATCACGAGTGGGCGCCCCACTTCGATATCGTGGACGTACAGCGAAAGATTCGCAAACCCTCGCAATTGATACCCGGCGCCGACGCCAACATCTTCATCGTCGGCGAGGCCTACTCCAACGACCAAGCCTGGGTAGAAGGCGCTTACTGTACCGCCGAATCGGTTCTCAACGACTTCTTCGGCATCGCACCCATCATCGACAACAAAGAGTACCCGTTCATCGCTCCGGCAGAATAAGTCTAATAAACTGAACGGAGCTCAATATGGTCTTAGGCTGTTTTTGGGGCCTGCCCCTTGCAGGTTCGGGTACCGCGTCCGCCGTCGCTTCGCTAGTCGGCTACCGCGTCCTCATTGCATTCGGCCGGGTAAAAATCTTCGCTGCGCTCTTCCGGGTAAACGCCCTCGTTGCACTCGGTCGGGTAAACGTCCTCGCTGTGCTCGGCCGGGTGAACGTCCTCGCTGTGCTCGGCCGGGTGAAAACTGCGCCCCTTGTCCGCATAAGCCGCTCCTCGATATTCTTGCGCCTGCCGGCCCGCGCGAGCGCCCGGGCAAAGGCTCTTGTGATTGTACAGCTCGGGGATCGCCTCATTCATGAGCAAGGGGCTATGACTGGCAGGGCGCCCCGGGGCAGCGGTGGAAGCGGTATGGGCGCGCCCCTAAGGGAGCGCCCATAAGAGCGGACGACGCGGTGGCGCGCCGGGCCGGCAGTAAGCGATAACCCGAAGTAATGGTTTTGCCGGCCCGGTGCGACAGCCCCCCAAAAAAACAACGTTACTTGCCCAGCAACTGCCGGAAGTTGACCTTTTCGCCGGTGATGACGCTTTCGTTGCCGAAGGAACGGCTGGCGAGCCACAGTGCAACTAAGGCATAGAGCAGGGCCATGCCCACCACCATAGCCATGAGGCCGGGGTCGATGGCGCCCTTGACGACGGCGCCCATGGCCAGCGAGATGTTGAGCATGGGAATGAGGGCCGTACTGGCATTGAGCTCCATGCCGGGCATCTGAGATAGCATGGCCGGGATGAGGATCAGCATCATCATGGGGCTAACGTAACTCTGGGCTTCCTTGTAGGAGTTGGCCAGCAGCACAACGGCTAAGCAGAGGGCGCCGAGGAAAACGGTGGAAAGCAACACCAGCACCACCAACCACAGCCAGCCCTGGGGGCTTACGGAGAAGGAGAGGGAGTTGGCGTTTTCAGACATCAGGCTTACCTGTATTTGCATGGCCACCAGCAGGCTGAGGATGTTCATGGCGGCGCTGACAATGCCTACGCTGGCCACAGCCAGGAATTTGCCGGCGATGATTTCGCCCTTGGAGGCAGTGGTGCTGTAGAGGGTTTGGAGGGTGCGCCGCTCTTTTTCGCCGGCGGTGATGTCGATGGCGATGTAAACGCAGCCGACAAAGATGAACATCAGGATGATCATGGGTAGGAAACCGCCCATGACTTTGCCTACGAGCTGCTCCTTGGTGGCCACATTTTCGGTTTCGACGGCTAGGGGCTGGATGAGGCTTTCGCTGAGCTGGGCCTGGCGCAGGCGCTCGCCGAGGATCTGTTGGTTGAGGGCCTGCAGGCGGGCGGCGATGACCTCCTTGCGCAGGGAGAGTACGTCTTTCGATTCGTCGACGTAAATGGTCACTTTAGCCGAGCCGCTGGCGGCGATCTGCTGGGCGTAGTCGGGGGCTACCCAAACGCCAATGGTGTTTTTGGCCGTATCTATGGCGGCCCGGTCGAAGGCGGCGGTTTTGAGCTCAAGGGTAGTATCGGCCTTGAGGAGGTCGAAGACGGGGGTACCCTGCCCTTCGGGATTGATGAGCACGGTTACTTTTTGGCTCGACAGCTTGTCTTGCTGGTCGGCGCCTACCTTGCCGATGAGGGTGAAGAGTACCGGGTAGAGAAAGAAAGGCAGCAGGATGACGAGGTAGAGCATGCGCTTGTCGCGCAGTACTTCCTTGATTTCCTTGCCGAAGATGGTGAGTATGATGTTAGATCGCATGGCGGAGATGGTCTTTTTGATAAAGAGGACTGTGAGGGAGACGATGACGCTTACTGCACGAGGTGGAAGAAGGCGTCGTGGAGCGTGGTTTTACCGGTTTGGGCCAGCAGCTCGGCCGGAATGCCATTGAAGGCTACTTTGCCTCGGTGTATGACCACTATGCGGTCGCAGAGGCGTTCTACTTCGGCTAAGTTGTGGGTGGAAAAAACCACGGCCTTTTTTTCTTCCCGGGCAATGCGTTCGATGAAGCGCAGGATAAACTCGCTGGCCATGATGTCGAGGCCGGTGGTGGGCTCGTCGAGGATCACTACTTTGGGGTCGTGCACCAGGGTGCGGGCTATGGATACCCGTTGTTTTTGGCCGGTAGAAAGCTTTTCGCAGAGGCGGTCGGCGAAGTCGTTGATGCCAAAAGCCGCCATGAGATTTTTGACGCGGGCGTCGAGCTCAATAGCGGGCGTTTCGTAGAGTTTGCCAAAATAGGTGAGCAGCTCAGCGGGCTTGAGACGACGATAGAGGTCCATATCCCCGGTGAGGAAGCCGAGTTCGCGTCGGGCCTGGCGCTGTTCCTTGTTCATGGAATGGCCTGAAATGACGGCTTCGCCGGCAGTGGGCTGCAAGAGGCCGGCCAACATACGGAGTGTGGTGGTCTTGCCGGCGCCGTTGGGGCCCAACAAGCCCACAATCTCTCCGGCGCCTACCTGGAAGGTGACGTCGTCGGCTGCGCGAAGTTCGCCAAAGTCTTTGGTGAGCCGGCGTGCTTCAATGAGGGTAGTCATGATACTCACGAGTTTTTTTATAGTGGATAATGTGTGTTGTACAAATGTAATGCCGTTGGCCCGTAGTTGGCGCCCGGATTTCGATAAAGGGGAACGGGAATTCGATGAAAAGCATTTTAACAAGATTTTAACGATGGCACATCGCGCTAAACTCATCCAAAAGGGTTATTTTTGAAAAAACCAGAGGCTCATGAAAACCTATACGAATATTGTGTTAGCGGCGGTAGCCGCAGTGCTCGTCAGCGGATGTTTTGCGCCCCAGGCCGTATTGCGCTTAGAGCCCTTGCCAGACGAAAGCGTGCGCTGGTATCAGGGGCAGGCCAATGCTGAAAAAGTGGAGGGCGGCATCAAAGCGCGGGCGGGCTTTTACAATTACGACCGCGATCACCTGTTCTTCGATATAGAGATCATCAACAATACCCATACCGATGTAGAAGTACGGCCCGAGCTGTTTACGATGGAGCACGGGGGTAGGGTGCTGGCCCGCGCCTTAGACCCCGATCGGCAGTTGCTGTCGTCAGAACTGGAAATGTCGCGCAAGGAAGCCAATGCTAAAAACTTAGCCGTCGCGATAGGTGTAGCTACGGTAGCGACCACCGTAGCGGTAGTGGCCACGGGCAATGGGGGCGGCGAGGTGAGCGATGCGGGGTTGCGGCTAAGCAATCAGTTGAATACGGCCGCCACGGCTGCCGATTTGGCCCTAACGGGCTTTTACTTAGCCGATGCCGTAGCTACGGTGGGAGCGGCGCCTCCGCCGGCGCCCGAGCACTTGCCTCCGGCGGATCATCCGGCTTTTTGGGCCGACTATACCCTGAGGCGCACTACTCTGGCGCCGGGCGAGCAGGTGCGGGGGTTAGTGGTTTTTCCACGCATAGACGAGCAGGCCGACTTTTCGCTGCGGCTGCTCATTGAGGGCGTGGCGGCCCCCGTCATGGGATTCAGGCAGCGGGTATACCGGCCTTAGCGCGATCATAAATTCCCGAGCAGGCGCTTAGTTTTTACTATCCAACTCCTCGAGCAAGAGGTCGATTTGGTCCATGAACCGGTCGACCTCTTCGTCTTGGGTACCGTCGGCGTACGCGCGCAGGTGTCGGTTGGGGTCGATGAGCAACAGATAGCCGCTGTGGTCGAAGCCGCCTGGAAATTTGGGGTCTTCCTTTGGAGTTATACTCATATAGTCGGGGGTAATGGCGTAGATTTCGCTCTTGACGCCGGTGACGAAGCGCCAGCGCCCGTCGTCGACGCCTAAGCCCTGGGCGAAGGCTTTGAGCCGGGGGATGGTGTCGTGTTTGACATCGATGGTATGCGACAGCAGCATGAGGCGGTCGTCGTTGCGGTAGCGCTTGTAAATGCGGAGCATATTTTTCTTCACCTTGGGGCAGATGGTAGGGCAGGAGATGAAGAAAAAGTCGGCAATGTAGGCCTTGCCCGCAAAAGTAGCGTTGTTGACGACCTGGCTATCCTGATCGATGAAGGAAAAATCGCGGATTTTGTGGTAGAGGGTATCGCCGGTAGCGGGGTCGGTTTTGTGGAAGCCGTAATGAGGCAGCGGACCTTGCTGCTGAGAAGTGCTACAGCCAATAGCGATGAAGCTCAGGCTTGCCAGCCAAAGTAGAATGGTTTTCATGGCGGAGTTGGTTGGATGGTAAAAGGAAAACGTAGCGGCGGAGGGATTCCCTGCCTCTCGGAGTGGAGAAGCAGGGAATGCTGGGCCGTAGGCCTATTGCCCGCCGCTCTGGGGCGCTTTGAGGGCGTCGAGCAGCGCCTGGCCGTTGGAGATGCTGCCGGCGATGTCGTTTTCGATGATCTTGATCTTGGTTTCCTCGTTTTTGTAGTATTCCATGATGGCGGCGTGATCCATGTTTTCGCGCACTTGCTCAACGGTTTTGAGTTCTGCCATCCAACTCATCATGCCATCGTCGGCCTTTTCGAGGCGTTCGAGGCCTTTTAGGATAACGGCTTTGAGGCTGTCGGTAGTTGTAGAATCGGCCATGACAGTGCGCAATTGGCCGGATACCGCTTCGATTTCGCCCATGCGGGGCATGGCGCGGTCGTGGGCTTCCATCATCAGTCCGAAGGCCTTATCTTGCTGGGCCATTTCATCTTTGGAGTATTTGCCGCAGGCTGCTAAGGCCAGAGTCAGCAATAAAAACATCATCCGTTGCATGTAATTTGCCTTTTTAATGTGTAAATTCGGGCTTTGCCCGGCTTCGATAAAGGTTGTAAAGGTACAATGCCCGAGGAAACCTCTGGTTGATCTGTATCACTAAATCGAGAAAATTTGACATACCGATGAAACAGTTAAACAGGCGCAGTTTTCTGCGCTATGCGGCCCAGGCTGCGGCGGCGGGCGTTGCTCCCCTTTGGCTTAGCCCTTACCTGAGCGGACGCCCCAGTGCTTCCGGCGAGATGAAGTTGTTGCGGGGCCAGGTGGGCTACTACCTTGAGCGCGGAGGTACCATTGGCTATTTCCAGGACCGCGATGTGGTGGGGATCGTGGACACGCAGTTTCCGGATACGGCAGGGCATCTGCTGGAGCGGTTGCGCGAGCTGAGCGAAGCCCCGGTAGATCTGTTGGTGAACACCCACCACCACGGCGATCATACTGGCGGTAACATTTTATTTCGCGAGCTGGCGCGCACTCATGTGGCCCACGAAAACGCGCGCAACCACCTGGAACGGGTAGCTACCGAGCGCAATGAGCTCGACAAGCAACTGCTGCCGACCACCACTTACCATGAGCGGTGGTCGCATCGATTGGGTAGCGAAATTGTGAGCTTGTATTACTTTGGCCCGGCGCACACCAATGGGGATAGTTTAGTGCATTTTGAAAATGCCAATGTCGCGCATGTTGGCGATCTGGTGTTCAATCGCCGCTTTCCATACATAGACCGAACGGCGGGCGCTTCTATTGAAAACTGGATCGAAGTGCTGCGCAAAGCGCGCCGTGCTTTCGACCGCGAAACGATCTACATTTTCGGGCATGCCGCCGAGGGGTATCCTGTAACGGGCACGAGGGCCGATCTCAAGGCCATGGGGCATTATTTAGGCTGCCTGCTGAAATTTGTAGCCCGGTCGAAGCAGGAGGGCAAAACCTTGGCGTGGTTAAAGGATAACACGCAGGAGATACCCGGCGCCCCCGAGTGGAAAGGGCAAGGCATAGCGCGCAGCATAGAGGCCGCCTGGGCAGAGCTGGAAGGCCGATGACCGCTATCGGGAGGGAGCATACTTCGTGAAGATGGTTGAGTATACACCTTGTACTTCGCGATTTCAAAGCTATATATTTTTGCCGGAGGCTGCAACTAATACATTTGGCTTTCCGTCTCTGCCAGAGGCAGTTCCCTGATATTACCCATCCTGAATAGGGGTACAGGCAAGCTGCCCGCATCATACAGCAAAGAAAATCACCCGACGGTTATGAAACAAATTGCCTTACTTGTATTTGTCCTATGCGGCCTGGGGCTATCGGCAACGGCTCAGGGGCTTGTGCGCGGCCAGGTTACAGATGAAAATAACCAGCCCGCCGAATTCATCAATGTGCTGCTGCTGGCCGCAGCCGACAGCGCGGTTGTAAAAATGGAACTTACCGACAGCCGCGGGCGCTACGAAATCGCAGGCCTGCCCGCGGGGCAGTATCGGCTACAGTTTATGGGGCTTAGTTATGCCGACGTGTTTACCGAGCCCTTCGCCCTTCAGGAAGGAGAAACCTATACCGCGCCATTGATGAAACTGACCATTGCGGCCCAGATGTTGCAAACCGTAGAAGTGAGCGCCCGTCGCCCGCTGCTGGAGCAACAAGCCGGTAAACTGATCGTGAATGTAGAGCAAAGCATCACCGGCCAAACGGGTAGCGTAGTAGACCTCCTCAAAAAAGTGCCCGGTATGGTGGTGGTCAATGATCAGGTGCGCATGGCGGGCCGCCAGGGCGTCACCATCCTCATCGACGGCCGCCCCACCAACTACATGGACGTACAGTCGCTGCTGCGCGAAATGCCCGCCAACAACATCGCCCGTATTGAAGTCATCAGCCAGCCCGGCGCCGCCTTCGACGCCGAGGGCACAGGAGGCGTCATCAACATCATCCTCAAAAAAAATGCCCTGCTGGGCGCCAACGGCCAGCTCTCGGCCGGCGCAGGCTACGGAGAGCTCTGGAAATATCGGGCCAACGGCTCGGTTACTTATCGAAACGGCCCCCTCAACCTGTCGGCCAGTTTGGGCTACAACCACCGCACCTGGGTAGAGTACTTAGACGTAGATCGGGTGGTGGGCGACCAGCTCTATCAGCAGCGCAATCGGGAGCCGGGCGTGCCTCATTCCGGTTCGGGCCGCCTGGGCATCGACTACGATCTGTCGGCCGCCCACCGCATAGGCGCCGCCGGCAGCTATTCGCGTAGTAACAACGAAGTGAGGGGGCAGAACGGCTCGCGTATCCTCGACGCCTCGGGGCAGGAAGTGGCCGCTTTTACAACCAATAACAACCAGGATCGCCGCTGGCAGAGCCAAAATGCGGAAGCCTACTATCGCTGGAAAATAGATACTTCCGGGCGGGAGCTTTCCGCCGATTACAGCTATGCCTACTTCCTGCGCAGCGCCGTTACCAATCTGTCTACGATCGGGGCCGACTTCAACAACCGCCGCAATGAAGAACCCGCCGATACCCGCATCCATTCTTATAAAATAGACTACAAGCATCCGTTGGGGCAATACTGGCGGGCCGAAGCCGGCGCCAAGTACAGTCAGGCTCGTCTTGATAATGAATTGGCGGCCTCTATCTTCAACAACGGAGAATGGGATGACGATACGGGACTTAGCAACCGGTTTCTATTCGACGAAAATATAGCGGCTGCCTATGTAAGCGCTGCCTTCAAAAAAGGCGATTGGGACGCCTCCCTGGGACTGCGTTATGAAGATGCCCGCTCTGAGGGCTATAGTGTTACGCTCGATTCTACCATCAATCGCCATTTTCAGCAGTTGTTCCCCAGCCTAAGCATAGCCGCTCCTCTCGCAGGCAAATTAGGCTGGAGCGTTGCCTATAGCTACCGCATCGAGCGGCCGCGCTATTACGACCTCAATCCCTTTGTTTCTTATATCGACCCACTGACTTTTCAAAAGGGCAACCCCTTCCTGCGGCCCGAGCTCACACATAGCGGCCAGTTTTCATTGACCTTTGAAAAACAGCCCTTCTTTAACCTGTCCTATGATCTTACCAACCACGCCATTACGCAGGTTACCGAGCAAGACGACGCTACCGGCGCGGCTTTTGCCACAACGGTAAACCTCGATCGCTACGTTCGATATGGAGGTAGTTTGTTCTTTCCCCTCGATTTTATCCACAAATCAATATCTGGCTATGGCGGCGCCATGCTTTTTTACAACCAGTATGTATCCGACTACTTAGGCGCCGAATTCAATCAGGATCAGTGGAACCTCACCGGCTTTCTTCAACTGAACGTCAAGTTGCCCGCATCCATCAATATGGAAATTACAGGCTGGTACCAGGGCAAGGGGCTGGATGGCATCATGGCGTATGATCCGCTCTTTGGCGTTGATGCGGGCATTGAGCGCAAGTTCCTCGACGACAAGCTGCGCGTACAACTCAGCGCTGAGGGCATCATCCAGCGCTTTTGGTATGGGGAGGTCAACTACCAGAACATGAATTTCGATATCGTTTCCCGTTGGGAAGCGCCCATTGTCAACCTTAATGTCACCTGGAAGTTTGGCAACCAATACCTGAAAAAAGACGAGTCGCGCCGAAGCGCCGCCGAAGAGGAGCGCCGACGGGCTCAGGAAAAATAACCAGATAGCGGGGGATGGCTCTAAAGCGATATTCCCCCGCTATTCCTTTAATCCATCTCCGGGTCGGGCTCGAAAAAGCCCACGGCGCCGCCCACCCAGGTTTTGTCTTTGTTGTAACGCACGCCCGTCATGATGCCCTTGCTGAGCCGGATGAGGTTGCAGGCGGCTTCAGGGCGAGGCGCGCCGGGTTCCCACAGCATCATCATGCGGATTTCGCACTTCGAGTAGCCATCCGGCGTAGGGATGGCAGGCGCATAAGTGACCTTGCGCTGGAGGATGAAGTTCTGCGGGTCTTGTATACCTTCAATATCCCGTTCACTTACATCAATGATGACGCCCGAGCCGGCAAAGGAATACAATGGCTTGAGGACGTACTGATCGAGCTGATCGGGCAGCCGATCGAGCTCGCTGAGCAGCAGCGACTCCGGGGCATAGGGACTCTTAATCATGGGCAGCGTATGCTTGCTCAGGCGGAAGAACCAATTGGGGTGCCCCGCCCATTCTACGTCTACGGGCTCGATGAGGCTGAACTCGCGGGCGAGGTCGTCGCGCTTGAGCAACTCGTCAAAAATGACGCGATTGTAAATGCGGTGAACCGGCGTTTTGCGGCCATCGCGATCGTAGTACAGCCGGCTACCCTCGCGCTTGAGCTGGCTGAGGCAAACGGGTTGCACGCCCAACACGTCGCGCGTGACATAAAAGTCGATGCGGGTAGCCTGCTTGTCGGGCTCCACTTCCAGCAGGATGACGTTCTCGGGGTCGTGGTCGCCAATGATCAACCTGCGCAACTTGGCTAAGTACGTTTCATCATCAAGGCCATTAAAAAAGTGGCTCAGGTGATCGGGTATCTTGAAGAAGCGCCGATAAGCCCGGGCCAGCAGCGCCTGGAACGTATAGAGCGAGGGAAACCCCTGCGCTTCGATGAGCTGAGGAATGAGCGCCCCGCTTTCATCGCGGCAAATGCCAAAGTCGATCTGTAAAAAGGCCGTATCCCTCGATTCCCCGGCCACAAACTGGCCTTCGGGGATGGCTGCCAGCGATTTTTCAAAAAAATCAGGCGCCGTGATGACGTCAACCACGTGCTCACAGCCCGCCAGCAACTTGCGCCGAAGATCCAGCGGCACAAACACAGGCGTTTCAGCCACCGGAAAAGGGGGGCGGTGATTGTGCTGGGCCGACAGCCAGTCCATCATGGCGTCGTAATCGGCTTGCCGGAAGTCGGCATTGTAGCGCTCGCGCAGTTCGGTAATCATATCAACCTTATTTGGCCGATAAGATGGGGCTTTTTTTAAAAAAAGCCTGCGCTTGGGCGCTATTTATTTTCTGGCGGCGGCAGTAGGCGGTTGCGGGGGTGGTAGGTGAGCAGGGTTTCGCGCAGGTAGTCGGTGTCGAGGTGGGTGTAAATTTCCGTAGTGATGATCGACTCATGGCCCAGCATATCTTGTACGGCCTTAAGGCTGGCGCCTCCCTCTACCAGATGGGTGGCAAAGGAGTGGCGAAAGGTATGAGGGCTTACGTTTTTTTCAATGCCGGCAGCGCGGGCGCAGGCTTTTACAATCTCAAAAACCATCACCCGGCTCAGGGGAGCGCCTCGCCGATTGAGGAAGAGGATGTTTTCTCCTGCTTTCTGGATGAGCGACAGATGCCGCCGTACCCCTTCGAGGTAAAAGCGGATGTGCTTGACGGCCTCGTCGCCTATGGGCACAATGCGCTCTTTGTTGCCCTTGCCCACTACCCGCACAAAGCCTAAGTCGAAGTGCAGGTCGGTGAGTCGCAGCCCCACTAATTCGCTCACGCGCAAGCCGCAGGCATAGAGGGTTTCGAGCATGGCCCGGTTGCGCAGGCCATGATCGGTGCTTAGGTCAAGGGATGCCAGCATCTGCTGGATTTCTTCATAGGCCAGCACCTCCGGAAAAGAACGCTCCAGTTTGGGCCCTTGCAACAGTTCCGTAGGGTCGTCTTTTATCATCTCCTCAGCCACTAAGTACTGGTAAAAAGTTTTGACGGCCGATAGCAGCCTGGCCTGCGATCGCTTGCTTAGCCCCAGTTCGGCTAAGTACCGCAGGAAATGCTCCAACTGGGGGCGCTGTACGTCATGGGGCAAGCAGGAGGCGTTGGTCAGCGCCAAGAACTCCTCCAGCTTGCCCACATCGCGCAGATAAGCCTCTACGGTATGGTCCGACAGGGCGCGCTCTAAGGCCAAGTGCACCCTGAAACCATTGAGAATTAAAGACCAGGTCATTGTTTTGTCTTTAGGTTGACTCTACCACCCCGGCAACAAATTTACCCCCCACGTCCCCCGCCTTACGCCCTCCGCCGGCTTCAGCAGCGGTATGGCGTAATACGGCTCAATCACCATCGCCCCAAACAGATTGATGCGCAGCGAAGCCCCCGCCGTAAAAATCGGCTGCGCCTGCCGCAATACCACAATAGGCTCCCCGGTAAGGGGGTCTGGCAATGGCTTGCCATCGTCGCCAAGGCGATAGATGGGGCCGCTCAGTTGGTCGTAGTCATACCAGGCTACACCTCCGTCGACAAAAAAGTTGAGGTCGGAGAAAAAGCCGCCCGAGGGGATGAGCGCCAACTGCTTGGGGCCCGTAAACGGTATCCGAACTTCAAAGTTAGTCACCAGCAACTTCGAGCCCAGCAAATCTTCAAACGCCCGCCCATTGGCCAGCAGTATCTGCTCGGCGGTCTGGTTGTTCAGGCCGCGCAGGTACCAGGGCGTACCTAAGTACAACGGAAAGAGATCTCTGCCCCCATCTCCATAACGGCCGTAGTGCAACGCCCGGAAAGCCAGCCCCACCGGCCGGAAAAAGCGATACGCCCGGTAATCGGCCGTCACGGCCGTAAAGTTGAAATCGCTGAAAAACTGCTCAACCCCTACCCGGTAGCGCGATCCCTGCAAGGGCGCCGTAAGCCCAAACTGCGACCGGTCGCCTACGGCAGCCAACTCGGCCCGCCCCAGGGTAAAGCCCCCCGGCGACGCCACCCGCTGCCGATCCTGACCAAAAAATACGACGGTGCCCGGATAATAGTAGCTGTCGTAGCGATCCACCCGATTGCTGTAAAACGCAAACGAAGCATTGGCCTCAAGGCGGAAAGTAGTACTGAAGGGGTACTGGGCAAAAACGCCAAACTGATCCTGGAACAACCGATTCAAAAAATAAGAGCTCCGGTCGAAAAGGGCCTGCTGCCCGTTGCCCAGCGATACGGTATCGTTGGGCTCAAACTCCAGCCCCGACAAACTGCGGAAAGGGAAATGCGAAAAAGACGCTCCCCAGGATACCCGATTCTTCCGGTTGATGTAGGCCAACGAACCTCCAAAATCAGTGATCTCCCCATTCAGCGCTAAGCTGGTCATAAACTGATTATTGCCCAAAATATCGCTGAACAATAGGTCTATGCCCCCCACTAAACCATTGGTCGTGCCAAAAACATTGTTGTTGCCCACGGCAACGCCTCCGCCCCCGCCCACATAGTCGAGCTGGAACTTAGGGCGATATTTGTCGCTGGTAAAAGCCAGCGTCTCAAGGCCGGTATGCGACATGTCGGCCAACTGCCGGTCGACCACCATAGGCGCCCGAGGGTTTACGCGCGGCAACTCCGCAGCCCGCATATCCACCGAGTCGGCGCGCACCGGCCGGTTTAGCCAGTCGTCGTCGTCGGCCTGATACAGCCGATAGCCCTGCTGGCTAAAGTAAGTATATACCACCCGATTGCGATTGCGGTCTACACTGAATGCCGGCGCAAAGTGCGTGATGCCGCTCACGCCCGTCAATAGGTCGGTGAGCTGATACACCGAATCTACCCCCGGCACATAACGATACAGGTTTCGGAAGCCGTCTCGGTCAGATACAAACAGGATATTGCCCTTGGCATCTTCGCGCGGATTCAGATTGTCGGCGCCCGGAAATACATCGATCATCACCTGCTCGCCCGTAGTGGGGTTCATAAAGGCTAAATTGTGGGTTAGCTTACCCGCCGTCTTGCGGCCGCTGTTGAGGCTAAGTTGGTCGGTACTAAAGTACAACCGGGCGCCGTCGGCCGACCAGCTCGGGTGCAGCTCGGCATAGGCGTCGTTCGTCAGGCGGTTTACCTTCCCCGATTTGAGCTCGTATTCAAAAAGGTCTACCTGCCCGTCTACTAAGCCTACCACCACTATGCTTCGGCCATCCGGCGACCAGGCCGGATTGCTGAAGGCCGGCACGCCGGGTAGCGGCGTCTCCTGCACGCTCTTGCCCGACTCCGTCTCCTTGATGATCAGTATGTTTTCGCCTTTAGCTACCCCCACAAAGGCAAACTGCGTGCCGCGAGGGTTCCAGGTCCCCGACGACTCTATGTAATTAAAATCGTCAATATGGCCGTCCCGCACTGTGCCGGCTACCTTGCGGACGACCTCGCCCGTGCGCGCCTCCGCCAGAAATAAATCAAGACTGAACACGTCTCGCTGCGACAGATAAATGAGGTAGCGCCCGTCGGGACTGATCTCCGGCGAGATGTTCAACCCGTTGCCGCCCGCAATTTCCTTGCCCACACGGCGCTCTTTTTTGTCGCCTAAGTAAGGCGTGTAATAGTTCTTAAGCGCGCTCACCCATAACTCCGACAGGTTCTCGGAGCTCATTTTTAGCGTCAACTGGCAGGCGATGTCAAAGCCGTATTTGGCCGTGTTTTCAAACAGCGGCACAATGACGTCGTCGCCGGCCAAACCCGTTACAAAAGCCCAGAACACCTGCCCGTAGCGATATGGAAAATACTTGGGGTTATTCAGTTGCCGCAGCGTAGGCACATCGTCGTTCAGCACGGCGTCGCGCATCCACATCGCCGTATGCGGGTCGGTACCGCCTATCGACAGGTACTCCGCCAGCCCTTCTACCATCCACAGCGGCAGGTTGCCTAAGTTGCGCAGGCTCGTCGAGTCGCCGTTCAGAATCATGTTGTACTGAAAAGCATGCACCAGCTCGTGCCCCAGCACATGGTGCGTTTGCTGGTTGCTCATGCCCATGGGCATCACCACCCGGTTTTTGAAAGCCTCCGTCACGCCGCCCGTACCCACGCCTATCGAGCCGCTGATGGTGTTCGTCTGCTGAAAGTCGGCGTGATTGGCATACAGCACCACGGGGTTGGCGCCCGCAATGGTGTCGCGCAGCACATGCTGGTGCAAGGCGTACCACTCCTCGGCCTGCCCCAGAAACTGCTGCGCCGCCGTCTGATTGGTCAGATAGTGGTACAGCGTAAAGTTTGGCGAGCGCAGCACCTCAAAGTCGAAGCGCTCATAGTTGGGCTTATTGCGCCCAAAGTATTGGGCCTCCACAGGCCGCGCCGTCAGCAGCAGCACGGCGGCCGCCAGCAGGGCAAGTATTTGTGTTTTGCGTGTCATGGCGTACGGATTATGATGCGAATGTAAATGAATACCAGCCAATAGCGCAATGCGCCATATCACTTAAAACAGCCAAAAACTTCCGGAGGTAAGGCCTCAAGGCGTTAAAAATGTCTTAAAGTAGCGGTTTTCTTGTTTTGGGGGCTGTCGGGCCGGCCCTTGAGGGGGGCACAAATGGGCCAAATGCCAGGGCCGGCCCGCCACCGCGTCGTCCGCTCTTATGGCCCCCCTTGAGGTTTTACCCGGCTGAACAGACGACGGGCGGGGGCCATACCGCTTCCACCGCTGCCCCGGGCCCCATGCCGGCGCTGCGCGTATGCGCTACTGCGGTATTACACGACAAGGATTGCCTAAGGCTAAGGCATGATCCGGGATGTCTTTGGTTACTACGGCGCCGGCGCCAATAACGGCATTATCGCCAATCCTGACGCCGGGCAGTAAGATAGCGCCTCCGCCAATCCAGGCGTTGTCGCCTATACTTACAGGTAGCGCCCGAGTGAGGTAGCGCTGCCCTCCGGCTTGGTCGGTCACGATGCGGTCGGCCGCGCTTAAAGGATGGAGAGCCGTATAAATCTGAACATTGGGCCCTATGAGCACATTGCGCCCAATGGAGATCCGATTATCGTCGAGGAAAATGCAATTGAGGTTCACAAAGGTGTTTTCCCCGATGGAGATGTTATCGCCGTAGTCGCAATAAAACGGCGCCTCAATCCATACGCCCTCGCCTTTATACGCCAACCACTCGGCCAATATCCGGGCGCGGCCGTCGGCATCGGCGGCAGGCAAGGCGTTGTAAGCCTGCATGTAGGCGCGTGATCGGTAATAGCGTTCAAGCAACTCGGGGTCTCGCGAATTATAGTACTCGCCCGCCAGCATTTTTTCCCTTTCTGTCATGGCTTTTAGGGCATATAACGGCTAAGGTTTTGGTACAGTATGATTCGGCCGCATCGGTTACGCCGGCCAATGGGGGCCGCGGCCAACTGAGTGCGGTCTGCTGGGCTTAAAAGCTGTGTGTTAATTTCTGTCCATTCTGCTTGCATTCCGCTGCAAAAGCCCTTATTTTTGTAAAAATTGCGCGCTCATGACAGCATCACAACACATTGTAGATCAAATTATGGCCCATACCGACGCTTATCGCATAGTGGAACAGGCTCGTCTTCGGCTGCTGGCTGAAGAGGATCGACGGCGGGCATTTTATGATATCGTCACGGAAGACGATAAAGCAGAGTTTGTGAATGGAGAGATTGTATTTCACTCGCCCGTTATGAAGGCGCATAACGATGCCACTAAGTACCTGCTGAATCTGCTGCTGAACTATGTGGAGTACCACAACCTCGGTTATGTGGGCGTTGAAAAAATTATGACCCGCTTTACCCGAAACGATTACGAGCCCGATATCTGCTTCTTCAACAGCGAACAGGCGGCTACCTTTGAAGACAAACAACTGCTGTTTCCGGTACCCGATTTTGTGGTGGAGGTTTTGTCGAAGAGCAGCGCCAAAACCATCGAGCACGATACCGTCACCAAGTATCACGATTACGAGCAGCACGGCGTGCGCGAATACTGGATCGTTGACCCCCACGAACAAACCGTTGCCCAGTATGCGCTGGAAGACGGGCGGTATCAGCTCATCCCTGCCGCAGCCGACGGCCTCATCAAGGGCATAGCCATTCCGGGGTTTAACATCCCGGTGAAAGCCATATTCGATCGCACGCTCAATCAGGAGTTGATTCGGAAATTGATGACCGAGGGGGAATTATAGTTTTTAAGAGCTGTATAGCGCCTTATTGCCCCTGAAAGGCGTAGCGCAGCGTTATCCCAAAGGTTTGAGGGTCGCCCAGAACGGCGGCATAGTGACCTGCGCTACCGGCCGCCGCCAACAACAGTTAAAAGTAGTTCTGATTGAGGCTATTGCGTGCCCAGAGAAATACTGAGAGCCCGTCAGACTCTTGAAAACCCCAACCGACCATTGAGCAAAGCATAGCCCTCTACAACTATATATTGGGAAGGTGTGGGGTTGGGCCGAAAGGCAATAAATGGGTTGTTTGTGCATTAAAAAAGCAGGGAGTAACTGGCCAATCCTGTACTCCCTGCATGGCAATTGACAAAATGATTATTAACTTCCAGACCGTAAAAGAAGCTCCAAATAGTTGCTTTGCAGGACGTTTACCCTGGCCACTGCGCATAGAGCGCCTGCCCTGTGGCTAACAAACATGCTATGACAACCAGTTTGCGATAAATGGGCTGCATAAGGCTTTCCGGGATGAGCCATGCCCATACCTGACCTACCCACTGCTCCCACCTTGTTCGCAAAGAAGCGCTAACCTCCAATTCTATCTCTAATGGGGAAAGCCAAGTGTGGTGTTCGCCTGTGTTCAATGGTACGGCCCATTTTTTGGCATATTGAGCCAGTTGAACCTTCGACCATCCCTCCAGCATGCGATGCCATTCCTGAGGTTTCCACTGTCCCGCAAATACACTTTCGCTCCTTTTTCCCTTTTCCATACCACTTCCTGCCACAACCAAAATGTAATTGCCGCTCAATAGCACATGAGCCAATGGCGCAACATGGAATTTTTTGTTCAGCTCCTTTGTGCGCTCAGGAAAGCGACGCTTCCAGCTCAGGTAAGTTTCAATGGATTGGCGCGAGGTGGTTTCAATACAACCCGAAAATGCATCCGTTGAGCGGGACAGAATATCATGACAATGGTTACCTGCATCCGTGAAAACCCGGATGGGGAGCTGATAATGGAAGATAAGGTGACACAGTACCTGATCCTTCAGCGTAAAACGATTATAGAACAATACTTTGCCGGAATGCTTGCGCGTAAGCTCACGAAGCTGGGCTACAACAGTTGCTTCAGTCTGTTTCACGCTTTTTTGAAGAGAAAACAATGAGGTAACCATAACGGATATATTTGGATTAACTTTTTAGTCAGAGGGCCATGACCAGCCATCCCCAATGCCCCATGATACGCCTGGCGTCCTATTGCCCCTGAAAGGCGTAGCGCAGCGTTATCCCAAAGGTTTGAGGGTCGCCCAGAACGGCGGCATAGTGACCTGCGCTACCGGCCGCCGCCAACAACTGTTCGAAGTAGTTTTGGTCGAGGATATTACGCGCCCAGAGAAATACCGACAGCCCGTCAAAATCCTGAAAACCCAACCGACCATTGAGCAGGGCATAGCCCTCTACAACTAAATATTGGGAAGGCGTGGGGTTGGAGGAAAAATCAGACCGGTAGTACGCGTCTAAGCCCAGAAAGTAACGGCCTTTCTGGCCAAATAACTTACCAGGAGCCGAAAGTTCTCCGCCCGCCGATATTGTCCATTGAGATATTCCCGGCAGCTCGCCGCCTGAGATGTCTTTAAAAGTAGGGCCGCCTACTTCTTCCAGCGGCGGTGGAGCATTGGTAAACTCAACGTATTTGCCGTCTGTGTAGGCTACGGCAACATTGGCTGAGAAAAACTCGGTGAATCGAGCATTAGCATCTAATTCAACGCCGCGCACGCGCACTTGGCCTGCATTAGCCAAGTAACCCCGATTGAGAGAAAGATCGGGGACTTGTACAAGCGTTTGGTAGTTTTTAATATCGGTGTTGTAGACCGTCAGGTTGATGGCCGATGAGGCCGTAGGGGTCGTTTTGATACCAATTTCGTAATGGGTGACTTCTTCCGGCTTAATAACGGCCAGATCAATGAGAACCTCGCCTCCGGCGGTAGGTAAGCCGCCAAGGTTGAGGCCTACGGGCTTGAAGTTGGTGGCTAAGGTGGCAAACGTACTGATTTTATCGCTGGCGACGTACTTGAGTGTAAACTGCCCCGATACATTGGTGTCTTCGATATTGGCTTTAAATGACTGTGGGCTATATATCTGGCGCTGTAACGCAATTAGGGCCGGGTCTTGGGTTTGAAGCCCGCCATATACTTCGCTGCTAAAGTCAACATCTTTTACATCATAGTTGACCCTTATGCCGGGTAAAATGTGAAATCGGGAAGTGACCGCCCAGTCAATCTGGCCAAAAAAGGCGCTACTAAATGTACGCAGGCGGGGATAGTTGCGGCGGCCGTAGCCTTCCAGTAAGCCCGGAGTTTGCCAAAGTGGGTTGGTGTTGTTTTGAGAGAATCGCCATTGATGACGACCCGACTCTTCGGTATGGGCGCCGTCGGGGTCCAGCTTTTCGCGCAAGGCAAATAAGCCAAAGACACCGCTAAGGCGAGATGAAAACTGCCCTGCATACCTGATTTCCTGCGATAGTTGGTGGTGGATGGAGGGCGCTTGTGATAGGGCTAGAGCCTGCAAGCCTGTAAAATCGCGGTCATTAGATGGCCCCCAAGCCCAATATCGATAGGCTGAAGTGGCGGTAAGCACACCGCTGCCCAGCTTGATGTCGATGTTGGCAGAAGCGCCGCCATAATCATTTTTAGAGCGCCAAGGCGTATCGTGGTCGATGAGCCTGTCAAAAGGATCCCGGCTGGGCAGGTCGTAGCCCAGATCGGCAATGATTTGTTCAAACTGCCGGAAGGCGGCCCGTTGTGTAGGCGCCACGCCGGCTACTACCTGCGCATAACCATTAGGCCGCTGCTGAGTGAAATCGCCGGATAAAAGGATATCAACTTTGGCGGAAGGCACATAGAGAAGCTGAGCTCTAGCGCCTAAGTTGTTCATGTCGTTAACCCATTCGTCTTTGGCTACGTTGTAGATGTTGCCATCGCGCTGGGTGCCTGAGAACGAGAGGCGGCCGGCTAATTTTTTGCTCAGCGGCCCTGAAATGGAGGCTTTAGACTGGATGAAGCCATAGTTGCCATAGCTGACCTCCACTTTGCCTACAGGCGTAAAGCCGGGCTTGCGCGTAGTAATGTTAAAAGCGCCTGCGGTGGTGTTTTTGCCAAAAAGCGTTCCCTGGGGGCCGCGCAACACCTCTACCTGCTCAATGTCTATAAAATCGAGGGTAGTAGCTGCAGGCCGCGCAAAATATACCCCGTCGACATAAAACCCTACGCCGGGGTCAATGCCGTCATTGGTAAGCCCAAACGTAGACCCCAGCCCCCGAATATTGAGCGTAGTATTGCGGGGGTTGGAAGAATACAACTGAACAGTGGGTACCAACTCCTTGATGCGATTTACATTAAAGGCGCCGCCGTTTTCAATCTGTGCGCCGCCTACTACCGAGATTGGGATAGGCGTCTCGCGTAAAGGCTCTTTTCGCCTGCGTGCGGTTACAATTACTTCCTCGAAGGCATTGTCTGAAACCAACACAATATTCAATGGCTGAGTAGGAGCTTCCGCCAGTTCAATGAGCTGAGGTTCGTAACCTACCGAGCGCACTTCTAATATATAAGGCGCGGCACTGCGGATGTTTTCCACACTGAATCTGCCGTCTAAATCGCTGACGCCAAAATAGTTGGCGCCTTTTATTTGAGCCGTAGCCCCAATGACGGGCGCACCCTGCTCGTCTTTGACCATACCGGAAATAGTAATCTGGGCCTGTGCTATAAGCCCTAAAAATAGTGCAGAAATGGTCGTGAGTAGATACTTCTTCATGAATGTAGAATTGTTTTCAAAGGCAAAAGTATACTATTCCTATCAATTTAGTATAGATTATGAACTTTTTTTTTTTTTGCTCCTCTTAAATTCGCGTTGCTGCGCTGGGCCGGGTTTTAGGGGCGATGCGCCCGGATTGGGCGGCTTTACAGCCTGGAGTGGGCCCGGGCAAGGGATGGAAGTGGTATGGGCTGCCGCCCCGGCGGCCCCCAAGGCCGCCGGGGCGGCAGCCCATAAGAACGGACAGCCCGACCCCGCGCGCCGGGCGGTTGTTTTGGCGCCTTTGGCGCCGGCGGGTGTTGAGGGCGCGCGGGGATGCCCCCAAAAATGATATCGCGTACTTAGCGCTGTAAAACCGAGCAAATAAGCATTTCCATAATCGGGAGTAACGCCTTACCTTTGCGGCTTCAAAAGACGCTACAAGGTTATGGCACAGCAACAAAGCGATGTTTTTAAGAAGCTGACCGCTCACTGCAAAGAATACGGATTTATCTATCCTTCGAGTGAAATATACGATGGCTTAGGCGCCGTATACGATTATGGCCCGTATGGCTCGGCCCTCAAGAACAACATCAAGGACTATTGGTGGCGCTCCATGGTGCAGATGCACCAGAACATTGTGGGTATTGATGCGGCCATTTTTATGCACCCCAAGACCTGGAAAGCCTCCGGCCACGTGGACGCCTTCAACGACCCGCTGGTAGATAATAAGGACAGCAAGAAGCGCTACCGGGCCGATACCCTCATCGAAGACGCCATCAGCAAGATTCAGGATAAGGCGGAGAAGGAAGTGGAGAAGGCGCGCAAGCGCTTTGCCGAGGGCTTCGACGAGGCGCTCTTCCGTGCAACCAACCCGCGGGTGCTGGAAAATGTGCAAAAGGCCCAGGACATTGAAGACCGCATGAACGCCTGCATGAAGGCGGGCGATATGGGGGGCCTCAAAGACCTGATCGAGGAGTTGGAAATTGCCGACCCCGATACGGGCTCGCGCAACTGGACCGATGTGCGCCAGTTTAACCTCATGTTTCACACCCAGTTGGGCAACATTGCAGGCGAGGAGGGCAAGTTGTACCTGCGCCCCGAAACGGCTCAGGGCATCTTTGTGAACTTCCTGAACGTGCAGAAGACCACCCGCCAGAAGCTGCCTTTTGGCATTGCCCAGATTGGCAAGGCCTTCCGCAACGAAATTGTGGCCCGCCAGTTTATCTTCCGCATGCGGGAGTTCGAACAGATGGAGATGCAGTTCTTCATCCCGCCGGGTACCCAAAAGGAGTGGTATGAATACTGGAAGGAACGCCGCATGGCCTGGCACTTAGCGTTGGGCACGCCTGCGGGCAAGCTGCGTTTTAAAGACCACGACAATCTGGCGCACTATGCTGACGCCGCTGTGGACATACAGTTTGAGTTTCCGTTTGGTTTCAAAGAGTTGGAGGGCATTCACTCGCGCACCGATTTCGACCTGCGCAATCACCAGGAACTATCGGGCAAAAAGCTGCAATACTTCGACCCCGAGCGCAATGAAAACTATATTCCTTATGTAGTGGAGACTTCGGTGGGCTGCGACCGTATGTTCCTGTCGGTGCTCAGCAATGCGCTTGTGGAAGAAGAAGTGCCCGGCTCTGGCGAAGAGGGCAATACCCGCGATGTGCTAAAGCTGCATCCGGCGCTGGCCCCTGTGAAGGCGGCCATCTTCCCGCTGAAGCGCAACGAGGAGCGCTTGGTTAAAGCAGCCGAAGACATCTTTGGGCAGTTGCGCTACAGTTTTCCGGTGCAGTACGACGATACGGGCTCCATCGGCAAGCTCTACCGCCGTCAGGACGCCATTGGAACGCCCTTCTGTATTACGGTCGACTTTGATACCTTAGACAACAATACCGTTACGCTGCGCGACCGCGACACCCTGCAACAGGAGCGCGTGCCCATAGAAAAACTGGAAGGCATCATCCGCGATCGGGTGGATATGAAGCATATTCTTTAGCATGGGGCGCAGTCGCAACAAACCTGTCGTAGTACCCAACGTGACGCTCACGGGCATTGCCGATAAAGGCATGGCCGTGGGCCGCGACGAGCAGGGCAAGGTGGTATTCGTAGAAGGCGCCGTGCCCGGCGATGTGCTGGATGTGCTGGTGATCAAAAAAAAGAAAGGCGTGCAGTTTGGCGTGCCCCACGCCATGCGCCAGCTTTCTGCCGATCGGGTAGAGCCCCTATGCGCGCATTTTGGCGTGTGCGGGGGCTGTAAATGGCAAAACTTAGCCTACCCGGCTCAGTTGCGCCATAAAGAAAAGATTGTAGCCGACGCCCTGCGCCACATCGGCAGGATAGAAGTAGCGCAGTTTGACCCCATATTGGGCGCCGAGCATACGGAGTATTACCGCAATAAGTTAGAATTTGGCTGTGCCAACCGCCGCTGGCTGAGCCGGGAGGAAATTGCCTCCGGCGCGGATATGATGGATGAAGTAGTGGGCTTTCACCGGCCGGGGGTATACGATAAGATATTGCCCATCGACCACTGCTGGCTACAGGCCGAGCCCAGCAATACCCTGCGCAATGGCATCGCCGCCCTGGCGCGGGAGATGGGAATGCCTTTCTTCGACATGCGCGAGCAAACGGGTTTGCTGCGGCAGTTGCTCATCCGCACCAGCAGCCTCGGGGAAACGATGGTCATTCTGGCCTTCCACAACGACGACGCCAAGCGCATCAATCCCTTCCTCGATGCGGTGGTGGCGCGCTTTCCGATGATTACTACGCTGGTATACTGCATCAACCCCAAGCTGAATGAGTTTTTGCTCGATCTGGAGATGCGCGCCTGGCACGGCAAAGGCTATATAGAAGAGCGCTTGGGCAAAGTGCGCTTCATCATAGGCCCTAAATCGTTCTTCCAAACCAACACCAGCCAGGCCGAGCGGTTGTATGAAGTAACGGCGGAGTTTGCGGGCCTCACAGGCGCCGAAAATGTCTACGACCTCTATACCGGCATTGGCAGCATAGCTTTATACGTGGCCGACCGCTGTAGGCAGGTAGTGGGCATTGAAGAGATCGCTGCGGCCATCGACGACGCCCGGGCCAACGCTGCCCTCAACGGCATTGAAAACGCTACCTTCTATGCCGGCGATGTAAAAAACATCCTCACCCCGGAATTTGCCCTCCGACACGGCAAGCCCGATCTGCTCATTACCGATCCGCCCCGGGCCGGTATGCACCCCGACGTAGTGAGGATGTTACTGGAACTACAAGCCCCCCGAATGGTATACGTGAGTTGTAACCCGGCCACCCAGGCCCGCGATCTGCAAGGCCTCAACGAGCGCTATGCCGTGAAGCGGGTAAGGCCGGTAGATATGTTTCCCCATACTTCTCACATAGAGAGCGTGGCGCTGCTGGAGTTGCGCTAAACATGTAGAAAGAAGAAAATTGCGCTATCTTTGGGGGGTAATATATCCCCCTGAAGTATGTTAGTACTTGCACTCGCATTTACTACTGCATTCGCCTTGGCCTACTTTGCGATACCGTCGATTATTCACATCGCTCGGATTAAGCATTTGTACGACGAGCCCGGCGAACGCAGTTCACACGAAGTAAAGACCCCCTCGCTGGGCGGCGTGGGTATCTTTGCCGGCGCCATTTTTTCCATTGTGTTGTGGACGCCCTTCTCCCAGTTTGGCAATTTGCAGTATATTCTGTGCGCGCTCCTGATCATTTTTCTGGTGGGCGTCAAGGATGATATTGCCCCTGTGTCGCCCACCAAAAAGTTGGTAGCTCAGATTATGGCTGCCTCCATTTTGGTTTTTAAGTCAGACATACGCCTGCACAGCCTCTATGGCCTGCTGGGCTATGGAGAGGCGCTGCCCGACTGGATTTCGGCTATGCTTACCATTTTTACCATGCTGGTGATCACCAATGCCTTCAACCTCATCGATGGCATCGACGGGCTGGCGGGTAGTATAGGAGTGCTGATTGCGGGCGTATTTGGAGTGTGGTTTTTTGTGGCGGGCCATTGGGAGTACGCCACGGTGGCCATAGCGCTGACCGGGGCCATCATGGCTTTTTTGAGGTACAACTATTCTCCGGCCGAAATTTTTATGGGCGATACAGGCTCCCTCATCCTGGGTCTGGTGTCGGCGGTGCTGGCCATACAGTTTATCGACTTCAACCACGCGCTGCCTCCCGATAAGGCATACCGCTTTACCTCCGGGCCCGCAGTGGCCATCGGTATTCTTATTGTGCCGCTGTACGATACCATTCGGGTATTTACTACGCGCATTCTGCGGGGGCAAAGCCCTTTTCAGGCAGACAGGCGCCACATTCACCATCTGCTCATTGACGTTGGCCTTAGCCACCTTCAGGCTACGGCGGTACTCGTGGGCTTCAACATCGCTTTTGTGGTTATGGTGCTGGGGTTGCAAAAAAGGCTGGGCGGCCATCAGTTGTTGTTGCTGGAACTGGCCATTGCTACCGGGTTGTCGTATGCCTTGCACCGGGCTGTGCAGCGCAAAAAAGTATAATGGCCATGATAGCGGCACTGTTTGTATTCTTAGGCGGCGGGCTGGGCAGCCTGTGCCGCTATGCGCTGGGGTTGTGGCCCGGGCATTGGGGCAGTTTTCCGTTGGGCACCTTTATGGCCAATGCGCTGAGTTGCATAGTGCTGGGCGCGGCTGTGGCGCTGGCGTCGCGGCATTGGCTCAGCGCCGACTACCGGCTGCTGCTCGTGACGGGCTTTTGCGGCGGTTTTAGTACCTTCTCCACCTTTACCAATGAGTGGATACAGCTCTGCCGCCAGGGCCAGTGGGCGCTGGCGTCGGCTTATGTGATGGGCAGTTTGGTTGTAGGCGGGCTGGCTTTGTGGGTAGGCTTGCGCCTGGCGGGCGGTCGCTTATAGAATCATCTTTTCGATGGGGGCTACTAATATGCCCTGCGCGCCGCAGGCTTTGAGGCGGTCGATGATGTCCCAGAATTTATCCTCCGAGATGACGGTATGCACCGAGCTCCAGCCGGGCTCGGCCAGGGGCATCACCGTGGGGCTCTTCATGCCGGGGAGTATGCCAATGATGTCGGCAATCCGGTCGTTGGGGGCGTTCATCAGCAGGTAGCGGTGCTGGCGGGCTGCCAATACCGAGCGTACGCGAAAAAGGAGCGTATCCAACAGCTCTTGCGCCTCGGGCAAGAGGTCGGGGCCGCGCACGATACAGGCTTCCGAGCGCAGCAGGATTTCTTTTTCTTCGAGGTTGTTCTGGAACAGGGTGCTGCCAGAGCTCACCAGGTCGCAGATGGCGTCGGCCAGCCCTATGTTGGGGGCAATTTCCACAGATCCCGAGATTTCATGGATTTCAGCCGAGATGCTGTGCTCGCTGAGGAATTTCCGCAGGGTATTGGGGTAGGAGGTGGCAATGCGCCGCCCTTGCAGCGATTGAGGCCCGGCGTAGGCGGCGCCCTTGGGTAGCGCTATCGACAGGCGGCAGCGCGAAAAACCCAGCGTTTGTACGATGTTGGTGTTGAGGCCCTTTTCTACAACGGTGTTTTCGCCGATGATGCCAATGTCGGCCACGCCATCCTGTACATACTGCGGTATGTCGGAGTTGCGCAGGTAGAGCACGTCTGCGGGAAAGTTGGTGGCCTGCGCCTTGAGTTGCTCCTTGCTGGTGTCGATGCGGATGCCGGCTTCTTTGAGGAGCTGGAGCGAGTCATCAAGCAGACGACCGGATTTTTGCACAGCAATGCGAAGTCTTGTTTTCATGGTTGAATTGAGCGATGGGGTAAACGAAAGCTAAATGAGGGAAATAAAAAAGAGGTTCACCAGCAAATGATGAACCTCTTTGGAAAAAGCGGATTCGGCTAACGGCCGATCATCATTTGCACCCGTAGCGCAGAAAATGATGATGCCAATGATGAGCCGAAAAAAGCATAAATGCCCGCTTTAAAGTTGTGGTGTGGGGCGGAATCGAACCGCCGACACATGGATTTTCAGTCCATTGCTCTACCGACTGAGCTACCGCACCGCCTGTAAAATAACCCCTTTCTTAAAAGGTGACGCAAAATTAAAGCGTTTATACAACCCGTGCAAGCCTTGGGCTAAAAAAAGTGTAATTTTTTCTACCTAAGCCTAAAAAACCGGGCAATATAGTGGGTGGCGTGCCAGTCGGCGTCTTTGGTCCAGAGGTCGGTTTCACCGCCTTGTTGGGGGGCGGCGCCGGGGTCTATGGGATAGGCGTGCGGCCAGTCGTAGAGCTTGTACCAAAGCACGGGCGCGAGGCCGTTGGGGCTGCGAAAGCGGAGCGCCGTCACATGGGGCGCTTCATCGAGCGCGCCGCCATCTAAGGGCGCGCGCTCGGCGTCTATGCCGTGCAGCGCCGTCCACTGTTTTACCAATTCCAGCCCGTTGGCGGGGCGCACCACGCTGTCGGCCATTCCCTGTATGATGAGCATATCGGGCCAGGGCCCGCCAAAACCCGGATTTTTTTCCTCCACCCGCGAGGCCCACTCGGCGCCCGACAGGCTCACCTTGCCGCGCATAATGCTCAGCGCAGCCATGAGGTCTTCGGCGCTGCCGGCTGCTATGCCCGCTACCGGGGCGCCGGCCCTGAAGGCCGAGGGGTAGGCGGCCAGCAATGCCGCCGTCATGGCCCCGCCGGCTGAAAAACCGGTGGCGTAGTAGCGTGTTGTGTCGAGGCCCAGCGTTCGGCCGGCATACCGGGCCATCTGCATGATGCTGCCCAACTCGCCGCCATCGGCAGCTACATCCGCCGCCTGAAACCAGTTGAAGCACTTCTGGGCGTTGTTGGCGGCCGATTGCTCGGGGTAGAGTACGGCAAAGCCTTCTTCGTCGGCTAATTTGTTCCAGCCCGTAAGGCGCGCAAAAGCAGTTGCATCCTGCCCGCAGCCGTGCAGGGCAATCACCAGCGGCCGGCCGGCTACAGGCTTGGCAGGCGTATAGAGGTAGCCATTGAGCTGCCCGGGGTTCGTGCCAAAGTCGCTGAGCGACTGCCAATGGCCGGCCGATTGGGCCGATAGCCCCAGGCAACTGAGCAGCATAACCAAAACGAAAAGTGGGGATTTTTGCATGAAGGTTGCAGTTTTGTGGTAGTTAAGGTTCTTCAAGCAACCTTAGCTTGGAAAACCTTAAGCAGGATTCTATGCCGGGCGCAAAGCACAATTGACAAATGTAGCGTATTTTTTTTGCCATACCCTCTCATAGTATTTTTTTTCTGGCCTTGACCATCTTGCTCGCGCAGTCTTTTCTCTCCACTTTTTCCCCTCCCCATTAAACCCCAGGAACGTTTTTTCGACTATATTTGTAACAACATTGCGCCAGTTGTGCATTACTCTACGTCATTCACCAAATTACGCCACCTTATGTTATCCTCCCTCAGGATTGTTTTCGGGGCCATCCTCTTGGCCCTCTCGCTTAGCAGTTGCGGCGATTTTACCGAAGAAGTCTGGATCGACGCCAATGGCGGCGGCCGCCAGGAATACCAGATGGACCTCGGCCAACTCTACCCCTTCATCGGCATGGCCCTTCAGGAAGGCAAATTCCAAACCGACCGCCCCGATACCCTCTCCGAAAAAGACCTCATGGCCTATAACATGGCCCGGTTCCTCAGCCGCGAGAAAGTTGATACCGTCATCAGCCTGCGCCCCATCTTCGAGCAGCTCGCCGCCAAAGAGGGCCTCACCCTCGACGATATGCTCGATCAGCTCAACAACAGCCCCGAGATGTCGGAAAACCAATCGAGGCTCATCCGGCGCCTCATCGACGTCATGCTCACCATGGATTTTCGCATCAAAGCCGATCAGGAAAAGGCCAAATTCGACTTCGCCATCATCTCGCGCTTCGCCAATCTCGATGAGACGTTCACCGCTTCATTTACCAAAATGATGCTGGAAATGGAAGATGAACTGGGCGACAAAATGCCCCCCGGCGTAGGCAGTTTTCAGGACATGATGGGCGCCTATGTTCAATACGAACTCGATGGCAAGACCCTCCACGTGCGCCGCAAGGCCATGCCCGATATGGCCAAAACCATAGGCGATCAAGGCGCTGAAGGCGCCCAGGCCCTCGAAATGATGAACATGGCCAAAGGTTTCATGGCCAACGTCAACTACCGCGTCGTGCTGCACCTGCCCGGCAAAGTAGCCAAAGTCCGCGGCGGCGAAGCCGAAATCGACGGCAATACCGTCACCCTGTCCATCCCCTACCTCGATATGTACGACCCCGAAAAAGAGTGGGACTTCGCCATCCGCTTCCGATAGCTGCGGGCGGCGCCCTTTACCCGCATAACCAAATCTATTGCCCATGCCGGCCTGTTTCAGGTGGGCATGGGTATTTTTTTAGGGTGTGCCCCCCGGCCCCCAAACACATCCGCCTTCATCCTGGGCGTTACACTTCGGGGCCGGGGGTCGGGCTGTCCGCTCTTATGCCCGCCCTTAGGGGGCAGGCATACCGCTTCCATCCCTCACACGGGTCGATGGCCTTATTCAACCTCTATGCTGAAGTTGGGCAGCGCACGAGGTTGCGCATCGCCGCTGCAAGTACAGCTCATGCCCCTGAAGAGGTAAATATCCCCCAGCTCCGCCTCGTTGATGAGCGCAAGGGCCGCTTCTCCAAATCGGGCGCCGCTGTTCATGGCGCTACGCCTGTTGCCGGTGCGGGTTATTCGTACTACCTCATAGGCCTCGGCCTTACAACGCGCCTCAAAGTCGAAGTTGGGCAGCATGAGTACAAGCCCACCCTGCAACTTTAGCGCGGCGGCGGTCATCTTATCAGGCGGCGGTTTGCTGCCTCCAAAAAATACTACAGGATCGGGCACGGCTTTCACCCGGAAGATGAATTCCCCTCTGAATGAATGGGATTCTGTGCCAGGCAAGGCGCTTACAATTATTTTTACCTGCTCCGAAGTAGGGTTAAATACGTTGTATTTGCCAAATCCCTGCGGCGCCAGTTCGGCTCCCATGGCTTCTACCCGGTAGTCTTTACTGGATATCCCGGCTATCGCTACGCTCACCGGATTGTTTACGCCCGCATAAAATACATTCATCTTATCGGCACTGACCGACATAGCCCGATTGCCCACTACATAGTCAAATTCTTTTGCCAGTGTTATCGTCTCTCCTGTTTGGTAGTCTCGTATTATGGCTATACCCCGATAAGGAGCAGTACGCTGGCCCGATCGCAGAAATACGGTACGCTGGTACTCAGCTACGCCTCCGTTTACAGGTAGGGCTGAACCGTCTATCTGCATCTGCACCGAGTATCGATCGGGCAATTCAACAGGCTGCACCAACATCAGGCGCGTTTTGAACAGGCTGCCTTGTTCAACGAAAGAAGATTCAGGATCAGCCACGAGCAGGAGTTTTCCCGCATCCAAGTTGCCTAAGCTGTCGAGGGGCTGCGCTATGGCGCCGGCGGCCAGGGCGCATATACTTAGGCCGGCTGTAATTAATCGAATGTGTCTCATAGCCATGTATTGTCTTGCAGACAAAAGTAAGCTATTTTTAACATTCTGGTTCTACCCCAGCAGCCGTTCCAGCGCCTCGCTGGCCGACTTGGGTTCTGCTTGTCCTTTTGAGCGCTTCATTAGCTCGCCCATAAAGAAGCCCAACAGGCCCTTTTTCCCTTTTCGATAGGCCTCGGCCTTATCGGGGAAGGCGGCGACGATCTCTTGGGCCAGCCCCAGCAAAAAGTCGGCATCAGCGGTTTGGATCAGGCCTAAGGAGGCGGCCAGCTTTTCAGGCTCAGCGTCGGGCTGCTGCATCAGGGCGGGCAGCAGATGCTGGTAAGCTGCGCTGGCGCTCACTTTTTTATCGTCTTCGATGAGGCCGATGAAGCGGGCCAATTGAGGCGCTGAAACCGGAAACTGCCGGCTTTCTTCAGGCTGCTCGGCACGCCAGGGCAGTATTTTATTGATGATGAGGTTGGCCGCTGCCTTATGGTGTGGCGTATAAGCGCATACGGCTTTGTAGAGCTTGGCCACTGGGAGCTCTTCGGTGAGCAGGCCGGCATCGTAGTCGCTGAGGCCATAGGCATCCACAAACTCCTGATACAAGGCCCAGGGCAGGGGAGGCAGGGCCGCTCTGGCCGCGTCTACTTCGGCAGCCGTGAGTACTACCGGGGGCAGGTCGGGGTCGGGGAAGTAGCGGTAGTCGTGGGCGTCTTCTTTATCGCGCAGGGGCGAGGTAACGCCCGTAGCAGGGTCGAAATTGAGGGTTTGCTGAGCCACTCGCCCCCCGGCTTCGATGAGATCAATCTGCCGCTTTACCTCGTATTCAATGGCGCGGCGCGCATAGCGCATCGAGTTGAGGTTTTTGATTTCACAGCGGTTGCCCAGCCGGGTTTCGCCCCGGCGGCGCACCGATACGTTGCAGTCGCAGCGCAGGCTGCCCTCTTGCATATTGCCATCAGAAATGCCTAAGTAGCGCACCAACTGGCGCATACCCGTCATGAAGGCGTCTACTTCCTCGGCCGAGCGCAGATCGGGTTCAGTGACGATTTCCAGCAGGGGCACCCCGGCCCGGTTGAGGTCGATGTAACTGTAAGCGTCGTCGCTGTCGTGCATCGACTTACCGGCGTCCTCCTCCATGTGCACATGGTGGATGCGCACCAACCGCTCGCCCTCTGGCAGGCGCAACCTGAAGTAGCCGCCCCGGCAGATGGGGTTTTGATCCTGAGTGAGTTGGTACCCTTTGGGCAGGTCGGCGTAGAAGTAGTTTTTCCGGTCGAAGGTGTTGTGTAGCTGTACCTCGCTATTCAGGGCCAGCGCCAAGCGCACCGCATACGCTACCTGCCGGCGATTGAGGCGGGGCAGCGCTCCGGGATGCCCCAGCGATACGGGGCTGACCCGGGTGTTGGGTTCGCCGCCAAAGCGGGCATCGTCGGCGCAGAAGGCCTTGGTAGCGGTGGCCAATTGTACATGAACTTCAAGACCAATAACCGTCTCATACTGATCATAGGGGCTGCTGGATGGCTGCTGCATAAAAGTTGTGCTTAAGCTTAGTGTGCAGTTCTAAAACGTCAGGGCTGCCAAGGCAAAGGTAGCCACCAAAAAGAAAACGAAGATAAAGAGGTAAAAAAAGTTGAGCAGGCTGCTTTTGATAAAGGTCTTCCAGCGGCCCTGCCTGTATACCCGCCGCATGGCTAAGTACTGGTATAGCCACGTCCAGCCAAAGGCCGTGGTGATGATGAGGCCGGTATATTCTTCCAGCCCCCCGCCGACGTTGCTATTCTGCTCAGCGGTGTTGAATTCTGCCTGTCCCAACAGCAGGAAAGCTGCCGAGAACACCACAAAAGCGAAGGCATGGTAGTGAAACGAAAACACCAGATGTTCTACAAAATAGCGCTTGCGCCGAAAATACAGCAGTTTTAGGATGAATGCCAGGGCGGGCATCATCATAATGACCATCCAGATGAGGTTGCCCAGCACGTTGCCGGCGAAGCTATTGGACTCAAAATTGAGTTTGAGCCATTGTTTTACCATCAGTCGGTTCCAAAGCCCCTTCACCTGATAATAATTGAGGAGGCTGTCGGGTTCCATGCGCTTGATGTCGCGGAGGCTGATGCTGTATTGCCTGAACGCAAAGCCACCCGGCCCATGAGTGGGCAGGGCGGAATTGAGGCTGTCGCGCTGATCATCGGTATGCAGCCGCTGCCGGAGGCTGTCGACAAAGCTCAGCGCAATTTCAGGCTGGTCCAACTCGGCCATCAGGGTATCCGACTCTCGCTCCAATTCCTCCATAAATAAGGCGTGATAAGCCTCGCGGTCTACGCTGTTTATCTCGCTGAGCCCGTCGCTGAGTCCATCCGAAAACCCGTCTTTCAGCAGGAAGTTGACGATGGCAAAGTGCAGCACTGCCGTGAGGAAGAAGATGCGCAATGGCAGAACGTAGCGCTGCCGGCGCCCCAGAAAGTAGGCTTCGGTGAGGTGACCGGGCCGGAACAAGGCGCCTAAGGTGCGCAAGAACCGCGAGTCGAAATTGACCACCGACTCCAGTAGTTCCTGCATCAATTGCCAGAGTTTCACCTTGAGGGGGGCGTGTTTTTGTCCGCAATGGTTGCAAAAGTCGCCGTAATGCGGCAACGGATAGTGGCAGTTGTGGCAGTAGCGATGCTGGGGCGGCGGCGTCTCCCGGATATTCGACATGGAGGCGGTGATTAATTAACGGGGTTAAAGATAAAAAGAAATTGGCGAGCGCTCCAAATAATGGGCCGGGAGCGGCAACTACCGGCGCAGCCCCGGCAGCGCTTTAGCGGGTTGGGCCAGGGGTGGAAGTTTACCCGGAAGAGCGCAGCGAAGATTAAGCCGACTAGCGCAGCGACGGCGGACGTGGCGGTATAGGCCGGCTCGGGCTGTGCTAAATCGGAGCCGTATGCATAGCCGGCCTATAGTAGCGGACGACCTTTACCCGACCGAGTAACACGAGGGCGTTTACCCGGAAGAGCGCAGCGAAGATTGAGCCGACTAGCGAAGCGACGGCGGACGCGGCGGCGCCGCGCAGGGTGATAAAGGAGCGGATGATATGCGGCGGGCCCCAAAAAAAGGCAACACCCTTGACGTGGAATTGGCGCAGGCAGGAGTCGGGGTGGGGTGGATGTGCATCATTTTCAGGTTGTTCCAAATTTTGACTGTTTTTCAATAGGTTGCAAAAATAGGGGGAAGAAATTTTTATCAAAATATTTGGAGGAACGAGGAATAAGCTTACCTTTGCACCTGCTTTTTCGGAACCGGCAGCCGGGCGGGTATTTTTCCCCAACCAGGAGCGCGGCGCCGAGAGCTGAGAAAAGCATCGTTTTCACCGGATTTAAAAGTTAGTTGATCGTGAATACGCTGAGTTATAAAACCATATCGGCCAACCAGCAAACGGTTGAGCGCAAATGGCATGTCATCGACGCCGAAGGCGAAGTGGTGGGCCGTCTTTGCTCCCGGATTGCTCATGTGCTGCGCGGCAAGCACAAGCCGTCGTACACGCCGCACTTCGACGCCGGCGACTATGTGATCGTTATCAACGCTGACAAAGTTCGCTTTACGGGTCAGAAGTGGAGCCAGAAGGAGTACATCACCTTCTCGGGTTATCCTGGCGGTCAAAAGCGCGCCATCGCCCGCAATCTTCATGCGCGCAAGCCCTATGCCGTTATTGAAAACGGCGTTCGCGGCATGTTGCCCAAGAATCGCTTAGGCCGCGCGATGTTCAAAAAACTGTTCGTGTACGCCGGCGCCGAGCATCCGCATCAGGCGCAGAAGCCCGAGCCGTTAACATTTTAAGAACCTTCAATTCGCATCATTCAGATATGGAAATGATCAATGCCATCGGCAGAAGGAAAACCTCGGTAGCGCGCGTGTACCTCAAGCAGGGTAGCGGGCACATTATGATCAATGGCCGCGACTACAAGGAGTATTTTCCCCAGATGCACATTCAGGGCAAAATCACGGAGCCGTTCTCTACCATTGAGATCGACGGCAAGATATACGACCTCCAGATCAACGTCGAAGGGGGTGGGTTCAAGGGGCAGGCAGAAGCCATTCGCATGGCCATTTCGCGAGCCCTCGTGAAGCTGAACGAAGATTTCCGCAAACCGCTCAAGCAAGAGAAGCTGCTTACGCGCGACGCCCGCGGGGTGGAGCGCAAAAAGTATGGCAAGCCCAAGGCTCGCAAAAGCTTCCAGTTCAGCAAGCGTTAATCTTTTATTTGGAGAGCTCCTGAGCCGTGTGCACGGGCGCTTGATTCACCAACTCGCAAATTTGCAAAATGGATAAGCCCACTTATAAAGATTTGCTCGATGCCGGCGTACACTTCGGCCACCTGCGCAAGAAGTGGAACCCCAAAATGGCGCCCTATATCTTTACGGAGCGCAAAGGCATCCACCTCATCGACTTGAACCGCACCCTTGAAGGCCTTGAGCGCGCAGCGAACGCTATGCGCCAGATGGCCAAAGCGGGCAAGAAGATCATGTTTGTCGCCACCAAAAAACAGGCCCGCGAGATCGTGGCCGAGGCTGCTCGCAGCGTAGGTATGCCCTACGTTACGGATCGTTGGCTGGGTGGTATGATGACCAACTTCGCCACCATTCGCCGTTCGGTGCGCAAAATGCAAAGCATTGAGCGGATGTTGGCCGACGGCACGTTGTCGAATGTAACCAAGAAGGAGAAGCTCACGCTTCAGCGCGAGCACGAGAAGATGAACAAGGTATTGGGCGGTATTGCCAACCTCAATCGCCTGCCTTCGGCCATCTTTGTGGTAGACATTCACCACGAGCACCTGGCCATCGCCGAGTCGCATCGCTTAGGCATCCGCACCTTTGGCATGGTAGATACCAACTCTGACCCCAATCAGGTTGACTTTGCCATCCCGGCTAATGATGACGCATCGAAGTCGATTGCGATCATCACCCAATATTTGACCTCCGCCATCCGCGAGGGTCTGGAAGAGCGCAAGCAGTTAAAAGGAGATAAAGAGACGGCAAAAGGCTAAAAGCGCCCGCCCCGGCGGCTATGCCGGCGGGGCACGCTTTCGTGCATTGCATTCTCAAACCATTTAAATCGGGAAAAGAACATGAGCGTTTCTGCTGCTGACGTAAAACAACTGCGCGAAATGACCGGCGCAGGTATGATGGACTGTAAAAAAGCCTTGGAAGAAGCCAATGGCGATTTTGAGACGGCCATTGAAATTCTGCGCAAGCAAGGCCAGAAGCTTTCGGTTAAGCGCGCCGACCGCGACGCTAAAGAAGGCGTGGTTATTGCTAAAACTTCTGACGACCGCAAGCGCGGCATCATCATCCGCCTGAGCTGCGAAACGGACTTCGTGGCCAAGGGCGAAAGCTTCATCAGCCTGGCTCAGTCGATTGCCGACGTAGCGCTGGCTACTTTCCCCGCCAACTTGGAAGGCCTGCTGGCCGAGCGCTATAACGACGAGGTGACGGTAGGCGAAAAAGTAGTTGAGCAGTTGGGTGTAATTGGCGAAAAAGTAGAAGTAGCCACTTACGAAAAACTGGAAGCTGCTCAGGTTGCCTCTTACATCCACATGGGTTACCGCGCCGGTGTGTTGGTAGGCCTGAACCTCGATGGCGACGACTACTTAGAGGCCGGCCGCGATGCTGCCATGCAGGTAGCTGCCATGCGCCCCATTGCCGTAGACGAAGCCGGCGTAGACAAGTCGGTTATCGAGAAAGAAATCGAGATCGGCATGGAAGTAGCCCGCGGCGAGGGCAAAGCAGAAGAGATGCTTGAGAAGATCGCTCGCGGTAAATTGGGCAAGTTCTTTAAGGAAAACACGCTTCTTCAGCAGCAATTTGTCAAAGACAACTCGCTGACGGTAGCAGCTTACCTGAAGACGAAGAATAAAGACCTGACCGTCACGGACTTCAAGCACGTGATGCTGGGTTAAGCGTTTGAAAAGAGGCGGATCGAAAGATTCGCCTTTTTTTTGCCTTTTTTTGTCATCCCTTTTCTGCCCCGCCACTTTTGCATCTTTCGGGAGGGGTTAAATGCTAAAAAAACAGCTTATGGCTACGCCAAAATACCGTCGTGTTTTGCTCAAACTCAGCGGAGAATCGCTGATGGGTAATCAGTCTTTCGGCATTGCGCCCAATATGCTTCAGCATTACGCCCAGCAGATCAAGGGCTTGGTAGAGATGGGCGTTCAGGTGGCTGTGGTCATTGGGGGAGGGAATATATTCCGGGGGCTTCAGGCCGCAGAAGCGGGCTTTGATCGGGTGCAGGGCGACTATATGGGGATGCTGGCTACCATCATCAATGGTATGGCGCTTCAGAGTGCGCTGGAGGAGAATGGACTTTATACGCGGCTCATTTCAGCCATAGAGATCAAGCAGGTAGCTGAGCCTTACATTCGCCGACGCGCCATCCGGCATCTGGAGAAAAACAGGGTGGTGATTTTCAGTGCGGGTACGGGCAGCCCTTACTTTACTACCGACTCGGCTGCGGCGCTGCGCGCCAGCGAAATCAATGCAGATGTTATCCTGAAAGGTACGCGGGTTGACGGCATTTATACGGCCGACCCGGAGAAGGATCCCAATGCAACGCGCTTTGACCAGCTCACTTTTGCCAAGGTCATCAGTTTGGGGCTTAGCGTTATGGATATGACGGCATTCACCTTATGTCAGGAGAATAACTTGCCCATCATTGTCTTCGACATCAATGACCCCGACAACCTGAGGCGCATCATCCTCGGGCAGGCGGTAGGCACCTTAGTGTCGAATGGATAGGAAGGAAAAAAGAAAAGGGGCGCTTCAAGCGCCCCTTTTCTTTTTTGCGGGGAGGGCCTTATGTTAGAGGCCTTTGTCTTTTATGTACGTTTCAATGAGGTTGTTGATGATGTCTTTGAGGTAGACATTTTGCTCTTTGGCCGCCTGTTTGAGTTTTTCCAGATGCTCTTTGGGGAAAACCAATGTAACGCGGCGGGTGGTATGGGTTTGGGGTTTGAACTCATCGGGTTCGGCGGTTGTGGAGCGGATGAGCAAATCAAGACCTGCCCGCGGACGGCGGGCGCGGTTTTCAGCATCGCCTGCGGCATCGTTGTCTTCGTCGGAAAGCGTTTCGAAGGCTTCTGCGAGGAAGGCTTCAAGTTGAGAGGTAAAACCTTTACCGCTGTTGCTTTTGCGCTCTTCTTCCCGGCTGGCATTGGGCGCCGGATCATTGGGGAAGAGGCTCAGCGCGGTAGCGGCTTTGACTTCTATGGCGCCATCGCCAAAGAGGCTGTCCATCCCATCGGTAAATCGCTTTTTAGCCATCGCGCTTACATGCTTTAGTCAATACTATTGGGCAGTTCCAGTTCCTGAACGCGGCGGGTGGGGTTAGCCGTCCGTTCGAGTATTTCGCGGCAGATGCCGAGGTAGTCTTCAGCGCCGGAGCTGCCCGGGCTATAGGCAAAGATGTCTTTGCGCTGGGCGGGCGCTTCGGCCAAGGAGACATTATCGCGCACATAAGTGTCGAATACCAATGGGCCGAAGTGTTTTTTGATGGTTTCGACCACATCCCGGTTGAGCACTTTGCGCGCATCGTACATAGTGGGCAGCACGCCGCCAATTTCGAGGGTTTTGTTGAGGCGAAGCCTTACCTTTTGAATGACCTGTTTGATTTTGGCTAAGCCTTGCATAGCCAGAAACTCGGTTTGCAATGGGATGATCACGTAGTCGCTGCTGGTAAGGGCGTTGAGCGTGAGCAGCCCCAGCGAAGGCGGGCAGTCGATGATGATGAAGTCATAAGCGTCGCGGAGTGAGGAAAACAATTCCCGGAGGATGTATTCTCTGCCCGCTTCATTGATGAGTTCCATTTCGGCGCCTGAGAGGTCGAGGTTGGAAGTTACCACATCAAGACCGGGCTTGACGGTGGTGGGCTGGAGGTCCGACTCGCCGCGCATAGCTTCATAAATGGTAACGGCCTGTCGGGGGATGCCCAACGACAAGGTGAGGTTGGCTTGGGGGTCGAGGTCGAGAAGCAATGTTTTTTTGCCCAACTCAACCATCCCGGCGCCTATATTAATGGCGCTGGTTGTTTTTCCAACACCGCCTTTATGGTTCAACAACGATATAATAATGCCCATGTCACACTATTGAACAACAAACATAGATAATTTTTTGTATAAACGTGCACAAAATGCCTTATATTTGTTGGCGTAGTTTGAATTGTCCCAAAAACGAGGTTATACATAATCCCATGGCCGAGCCAATAATTACCGCACACAAGCGGGTTAAGACGATTTTGGTGGATGACCACCGCATATTTCTGGAAGGCCTCTCTTCCGTTTTGCGTCGGTCGGCTCCATTGCGGGCCGACATCGCGGGCGTCTTTGCTTCCGGGGGCGCCTTATTGGAGTGGCTTACCCACCATCAGGCTGATTTGCTGGTATTAGATATGTTATTGCCCGATACAGGGGGCGTTCCTCTTATCCGGCAATTGCGGCAGGACCATCCGGCTATGTGCATCGTAATACTCTCGGCCTCGCGGGATGCTGCCGGCGCGCAAGCGGCGCTGGGCGCCGGAGCAAACGCTTACATAGTAAAGTCGGAATCGCCGGAAAGTCTTATCGATAAAATATTGGCGGCACTGAACGGAAAGGCGCCGGAGTTGCCCGGTGGGGGTGAAGGCGAGGCTCCTTCCAGCCAGGATGTGTTCAGCCGGCAATACGGCCTTACGCGCCGGGAAGTGGAGGTGCTCAGGCTGCTGGCATCAGGGCTGGGGAATAAAGCAATAGCCGAACGATTGTACATCAGCGACCAAACGGTAGGCGTACACCGAAAGCACATTATGCGCAAAACGGGGGTCTCTAATGTAGCTGCATTGGTGAGATTAGCCATTGAAAATCAGTTGATTTGATTTTTTTTCAAAAAAACGCTGTTACATGCTACATTTTTTGGAGGAAGTTCCCTTATCTTTGTGTCGCAATGCGAAATACTGAAGACAAACAGAACCCAGTTGTACAGTAAATGCGAATGCTACCCGATGTAGCAGGTTCAACCTTGTGTAAGGGATAAATATCCCAGGCTGTATACCGGTTCCTTAGCGAAATTGAATTGGCACTTAACTACATTCACAATAATTGCCTTACTTTGATCCCATGACTACAACCATACTCTCTTCTTTCCGTAGTTCCACTTTCATTTATTTTGTATAATCATTTGGTCATGAGGTGATCCTCAGGGCCTGAAGTCATTTGCGGCAATTAAGGCATGCGGCCTGCAAAAAGTTGCGGGTTTAGTTTGAAATAGAGGTTAAGATTCTTTTTACCATTTTTTTGACGACCAACAAATTTTTCTGCGGCGTCTTAGCTGTCAAGGCTTTGACAACTGCGGAACATCGACCATAGCAACCACACAACCTTTTTTTATTTATTTTAACAAATTGTAATCTTATGGTAAAGACGAATTCTACATTCGTTAGTCCGCAAGGTTGGATGAAGGCGCTGCTGGCGCTGGTAGTTCTTACCTTGGGTGGGTTACAGAGTGCTCAGGCACAGTGCGCGGCTCCGTCGGGTTTGACGGCGCTGAA